>Ga0256406_1000134_pt1 | contig 140076 bp, 139 predicted proteins | sample RumenRJG_03DNA_FD_185986 | JGI IMG/M metagenome (GOLD analysis project Ga0256406, IMG submission 185986) | Bovine rumen microbial communities from Lethbridge, Alberta, Canada - RJG_03 | ecosystem: Host-associated > Mammals > Digestive system > Stomach > Rumen | place: Canada: Alberta... | reverse complement strand
GGAGTAAATACCCCGCTCTGGCACGAATCCGACTATGAACTGTATTCAGTTGTCAAGGAGCATACAGTGTATAGGTTTGCCGGGTCATAAACACTGACTTTTGGCACCCTAATCATACAATACTTTCGCTGCACGTCGGAAATGTACAGCACATCTATATGAAAGAGGTGAAATCAGTGCAAAAAGATATTCAGCCGAAATTTTATCAGGCAAAGGTTACCTGCAACTGCGGCAATACCTTTACGGTAGGCTCCACGAAGCCGGAGATCCACGTTGAGATCTGCTCCAAGTGCCATCCGTTCTATACAGGTCAGCAGAAAGCAGCTGCTGCCCGCGGACGTATTGAGGCATTCAACAAAAAGTACGGCATGGGCAAATAATTTTCAATACGCAAACGAAAGCGGGTTGAGGTCGGTTCGGACTTCAGCCCTTTTTTCTTATCACCGAAGCAATACGAGGTTTGAATGAAATCATCAAATATCGGAGGGCAGGCACTGATCGAGGGGATCATGATGCGGAGCGGAGACGAGTATTCCGTCGCGGTCCGCACCCCGGATCAGAAGATCGTCGTGAAAAAAGAGCCGTTTAAGAGCATCGTCTCCTCGAAGATCTGGAGAAAGATTCCGATTGTGCGGGGAGTGATCGGCTTTATCGATTCACTCGTCGTCGGATTTGGCGCGATGTTTTATTCCGCGTCTTTTTTTGACGATGAGCCGGATCAAAAAGAAAGGACAAAGGAAGAAAAAGAGAGGCAGGAGCGGAAGGATCAGAGCGCGCTGTTCGCCGTGTTCGTCGCGGCATTTGCGGCGGCGATTCTTCTGTTTGTACTTCTTCCATATTACGCCTCGGTGTGGATCGGACGGTTTGTCCCGTCTCACTTCGCGGTTACTCTGATCGAAGCCCTTCTGCGCGTCGTGTTTTTTATGGTTTATCTCGCGCTGATGACGCACGTGAGGGATGTCAACCGGACATTTATGTATCACGGGGCGGAACACAAATGCATCAACTGCATCGAGCACGGGATGCCGCTCACCGTCGGGAATGTGATGAAAAGCTCGAGGTTTCACAAACGGTGTGGCACCAGTTTTCTTGTGATTGTGGTGATCCTCAGTGCGGTGATTCTTATGTTCGTACAGACCGATTCGAGGATTCTGCGCGTCGTTTTCCGCCTGATTCTGATTCCCGTGATCGCCGGTATCTCATTTGAATTGCTTCAGTATACCGGACGTCATGACAACCGCCTTGTGGATCTTCTCGCAAAACCGGGGATCGCGACGCAGCGCCTGACTACCGCAGAACCGGATGCGCAGATGGTCGAAGTGGCGATCGCGGCGGTCGAGGAAGTGTTTGACTGGCGCGCATACCTGAAGGAGGAATTCGGAACCGATGCCGGAGAACAGGAATGACGGGTTTCGTAATGACAGGTTTCGTATGGAAGGGAGGCGGATCATGACAGATCCGGAAAATGCACGGACGTTCGGAGAATGCCGCGACGCTGCCGCTTCGCTCCTGTCCGGGTGTGGAATCGAAGACGCCAGATCCGATGCGTGGATTTTATTTTCTGAAGTGACCGGTATGGAACGGAGCGAATATTACCTCCGGCAGCAGGAGGAGATGGATCCGGAGAAGAGGAGCCGTTTTTTTGAGCTTGTGAAAAAACGCGCGGATCACATGCCGGTGCAGTATCTGCTCGGGAAGGCATGGTGTTACGGAAATACGTTTGTTGTAAATGAGCACGTTCTGATTCCGCGGCAGGATACCGAGATCCTCATCGAAGAAGCCGCAAAGAGAATCCGGACGGGGATGCACATCCTTGATCTGTGTACGGGAAGCGGATGCGTTCTCGTGTCTTTGCTGAAGCAGAAATCAATCACAGGAGTCGGAAGTGATATCTCAGATGAAGCGCTGAAGGTTGCACGGGAAAATCTGGACCGGTATCATCTGGAAGCGGAGCTGGTACAAAGTGATCTGATGCGCGAGATCCGGGGGACTTTCGATGTGATCGTGTCAAATCCGCCTTACATACCGAGCGATGTGATCGAAAAGCTCGATCCGGAAGTGAGGGATCACGAACCCCGGCTTGCCCTCGACGGGGGGCCGGACGGTCTGAAGTTTTATCGCGCGATCGTGCGGCAGGCGCGCCGCCGTCTCAGGAAAGGCGGGTGGCTGCTGATGGAGATCGGTTATGATGAGGGCGACGATGTGCGTGAGATGCTGGAAGATCTCGGATACGTTGAGACCGTGATCGTAAAAGATTACTCGGGACTCGACCGCGTCGCGGCCGGGCGCATGCCGGACATTGCGGGACGGGATGAATAAGGAGTTTTATGGAGGATATTTTTGAAAAACTGGAGGGAGTCGGACAGAGACTGCAGGAAATTCTCCGGGCGCTGAATGAACCGTCGTCCGCTTCGGATCCTCTGCGATTTCAGAAACTGATGAAAGAGCAGGCGGAGCTCACTCCGATCGCGGAAACCTACCGCGAATATTCCGACGCAAAGAAAACGATCGAAGAGACCGGAGAAATGCTGAAGGATGAAAAGGATCCGGAGATGAGGGATCTTCTGAAGGAAGAACTTCAGAGTGCAAAAGACAGGGAGGAAGATCGGATGCGGAAGCTGAAGATTCTCCTGATCCCGAAGGATCCGAATGACAGGAAAAATGTAATTATCGAGCTGCGTGCAGGGGCCGGCGGAGATGAGGCGGCACTTTTTGCTTATGAGCTCTACCGGATGTACGTCCGGTACGCGGAAGCGCACCATTTCTCGACGGAACTTCTGAGTGTCAGTGAGAACGGACTCGGCGGTTTTAAAGAAGCGACGTTCATGATTAAGGGCGAGGGCGCATATTCCAGGCTCAAATACGAGAGCGGCGTTCACCGGGTCCAGCGTGTTCCGGAGACGGAGAGCGGAGGCCGGATCCACACCTCGACGGCGACGGTGGCGATTATGCCGGAAGCGGAGGAGATCGACTTTCATCTGGATCTTTCCGAGTGCCGGTTCGATGTGTTCCGCGCGTCAGGCAACGGAGGCCAGTGTGTAAATACGACGGATTCCGCCGTTCGGCTGACCCACATACCGACGGGAATCGTCGTGTCATGTCAGGATGAAAAATCGCAGCTGAAGAATAAGGATAAGGCACTGAAGGTACTCCGCTCCCGTCTTTATCAGAGGGAACTGGATCTGCGTCATGAAGAAGAGGCAAATAAGCGGAGAAGCCAGATCGGATCCGGAGACCGGTCCGAAAAAATCCGGACGTACAATTTTCCACAGGGCCGGGTGACCGATCACAGAATCCGTATGACGACGCACAGGATCGGTGAGATTATGGACGGAGATCTTGATGAGCTGATCGACGCTCTGACTGCCGCCGATCAGGCGGAAAAGCTGACGGATCTCTGACTTTTCGTGAATCGGGAGATGAGAGATACTTTGAGGATATCAGGGTAAGAAGGGAGAAAACATGAAGCGCAACGCAGCACTCACTGTGATGGCGGCCGGAGTCGGAAGCCGATACGGAAGGGGAATCAAACAGCTCGCGAAGGTCGGGCCATCCGGCGAGATTATTATGGATTACTCTGTTCACGATGCGCTGGCAGCGGGGTTTGACAAAATTGTTTTTATTATCCGGAAGGATATTGAAGCGGAGTTTCGTGACGTCATAGGAAAACGGATGGAAAAAATCGCAGATGTCGCTTACGTCTTTCAGGAACTGGACGATCTTCCGCCGGGATTTTCATGTCCGCCGGAGCGGAAAAAGCCATGGGGCACCGGTCAGGCAATCCTCTCGGCGGCAAAGGCGATCGACGGGCCGTTTGCGGTGATCAACGCGGACGACTATTACGGAAAATCCGCTTTTGTTACGCTCTACGATTATCTTCAGACGATGCATGCGCAGGAAACGGATAAGGAGCAGATCGCGACCGTATCGTTCCGGCTCGGAAATACGCTGAGTGATCACGGCGGGGTCACCCGGGGCATCTGTCTGATGGATGAGGATCATCATCTGACCGGCGTCCGCGAGACGAAAAACATCATCCGGACAGAGAACGGCGCGGCGGTAAAACTGCCGGACGGTTCGATCCGGGAACTGAATCCGGATCTTCGTGTGTCGATGAATATGTGGGGACTGGATACGGGATTTTTTGATATTCTCGACGAGGGATTCCGGGCATTTCTTTCTGAGTCCGGAAAGCATGGCGATGAAGGAGAATTTCTTCTTCCGACCTGCATTGACGGACTGATCCGGGACGGAAGGGCGGAAGTGAGCGTGCTGCGGAGTGAGGATGCGTGGTTCGGGGTCACCTATCAGGAGGACCGTCCGATCGTGGTTGACGCGTTCCGCAGACTGACCGAACAGGGAGTTTACAGAAAAGATCTTTACTCGGATCTCGTAAAATGACGCGGCGCACATCTTGCGCCGTAGATTGTTGAGCAGAAGAAAAAGAAGAAGCTGGGAGGAATCATGGGTAAATATTTTGGAACCGACGGGTTCAGGGGTGAAGCAAATGTAAAACTGACCGTGGAGCATGCATTTCAGGTCGGTAGATTTCTCGGATGGTATTTCGGCCGCGATCACAAGGCGAAGATCGTGATCGGAAAGGACACGAGACGGTCAAGCTATATGTTTGAGTATGCTCTTGCGGCAGGACTGACTGCATCCGGAGCGGACGCATATCTGATGCATGTCACGACGACGCCGAGCGTCTCGTATATCACAAGAACCGAGCGGTTCGACTGCGGCGTGATGATCTCCGCGTCACATAACCCTTTCTACGACAACGGAATTAAACTGATCGGAGGAGGCGGGACGAAGATCGATGCGGCCATCGAGGAGAAGATTGAACACTACATCGACTCGAATGAACCGGAGATTCCGCTGGCCGTGCGGGAAAACATCGGACGCACGGTGGATTTCTCGGCGGGCAGAAACCGGTATATCGGTCATTTGATTTCGATTCCGACCCGTTCCTTCAAAAACATACGGGTCGGACTGGACTGCGCAAACGGCAGCACCTCATCCATCGCAAAAAATGTATTCGACGCGGTCGGTGCGAACACGTATGTGATCAATAACGCTCCGGACGGGACGAACATTAACCGGGACTGCGGATCGACACACATCGAAGCGCTGCAGAGGTTTGTCACGGACAACGGCCTTGACGTCGGTTTTGCCTATGACGGTGACGGCGACCGGTGTCTTGCGGTGGACGAAAACGGAGCGCTCGTCGACGGCGACCGGATCATGTTTGTCTGCGCGAAATATATGAAGGAACAGGGAAAGCTGAAAGATAATACGCTCGTTACGACGGTGATGTCGAATCTCGGTCTGTACAAGGCGCTCGAGCGTGAAGGAATGCGCTATGAACAGACAAAGGTCGGCGACAAATACGTCGCTGAAAATATGTTTGCAAACGACTACAAGGTCGGCGGAGAGCAGTCCGGTCATATCATTTTCAGCAAATATGCGCGGACAGGGGACGGGATCCTGACCTCATTGATGCTGATGGAGGCGATGATCGAGAAGAAACGGACGCTCGGATCGCTGGCGGAAGAAGTTACGATCTACCCGCAGATCCTCCGGAATGTGCGCGTCGCGGATAAGGCGGCGGCAAGGAACAATCCGAAAGTTGAGAAAGAGATTGAAGCGGTCGGAGCGGAACTGGGAGATAACGGACGGATTCTTGTGCGCGAAAGCGGGACAGAACCTCTGATCCGTGTGATGGTCGAAGGCGAGACCGATGAAATATGCAAACATTTTGCGGATCGTGTCGTTGATGTGATGATCCGCGAGGGACTTGTACTGGAGTGATTTTTACTGGTGCCATGATGAAATTCAGACGATTAAAAAATATAATGGCGGCCGGGCTTCTCGCATTTGCCGCTGCGTTTTCCTTTTCCCTGTCCGGCTGCGGATTCACAGGCAGGAGCGGTGATTCCGGCGCTTATCAGAAAGGTATGGATGCACTTGAGAGCGGGAACCTTGATTCGGCGATGATCCAGTTCCGCACGGCGGTGGACCAGGACAGCCGCGTCGCCGAATCTTACCGGGGTGAAGGTATTGTTTACATGAAGCAGGGAGAGTATAGCAGCGCTGCAACGGTTTTTGAGAGAAGTCTCACCGCTTTTCGGAAAAGCAAGAATCCGGACGCGGACTTCGAAGAGGATGTCGAATACTACCTCGCAGAAGCCTATCTGAAAAATGGTCAGACCGATCAGGCGCTGGATCTGTATGCCCGGCTGTCCGGAGGGAAAAATCCTGCCAGGGCATATCTTCTGCACGGAATCGCGAATATCAAAAAGAATGAGATCGATGCGGCAAAGGAAGATTTTGACCAGGCTGTGAAAAAAGATCCCGGATACGAGAATTGCATCCGCATTTACGAGGCGCTTGCGGCCGCAAGCCACAAGGCAGACGGTGCGGCTTATCTTGAGCAGGCGCTGAATGAAGAGCCGGAGACCCCGGAGGACTATTATTACCGGGGTATGATTTATTATGACCTCGGCAATAGTGACAAGGCGCTTGAAAGCTTCAAGACCGCAGTCGATGAGGGAAATACCGGCGCGTCCTCCATGTATGCGAAGGTCTGCATTGACGCAGGAAAAACGGATGAGGCGAGAAGTGTGTTCGATGCGATGGTAAAGGACGGTAAAAATCTGGCGGCCGCTTACAACGGACTTGCCCTCTGCAGCATTTCGGACGGAAACTATGACGATGCACTCAGTCAGATCCAGAAGGGACTGGATCAGAACGACGACACCGCAAATGAAGCGCTTCTGTACAATGAGGCTGTCGTTTATGAGAAGAAACTGGATTTTGAGACGGCCAAATCGAAAATGGAGTCGTTTCTGCAAAAGTATCCGGAGAATGAAGAGGCAAAGCGGGAGTACAAATTTCTTCAGACGAGGTAATCTATGATTGAACTGGAACAGTATCAGGACCGCGTAATTCTCGTCGGATTGTGTGAGGGTTCGGAAGAAGCGGAGCTTGCGTCTCTGGGAGAGCTTTCAGAGCTGGCGAAGACGGCGGGAGCGGAGGTGATCACACAGATCATGCAGCGCCGCTCCCGCCCGGACCCTGCCACGTATATCGGAAGCGGAAAAATCGATGAACTGCGTGAATTGACGGAATCGCTTTCGGCAAACGGCATCATCTGCGATGATGAACTTTCCCCGGCGCAGATGAAAAATTTACAGGATCAGCTCGGGTGCAAGATTATGGACCGCGCCCTGCTGATCCTTGATATTTTCGCGGGACGGGCGACGACGAGCGAAGGAAAGATACAGGTTGAACTTGCGCAGCTGAAGTATCGCCAGATGCGCCTGATCGGCATGGGACGCTCCATGTCAAGACTCGGCGGAGGAATCGGGACGAGAGGACCCGGCGAGAAAAAGCTGGAGACAGACCGGCGTCTGATCTCGGAGCGCATCGGGGTTCTGAACCGGGAGCTCAAAGAAGTGAGAAAACACAGGGATGTCATCCGCAAGGGGAGAGGCAGTCTGAAGACCGCGGCGATCGTCGGATATACGAACGCAGGAAAGTCAACGCTGCTGAATCATCTGACGGATGCGGATGTCCTTGAGGAGGACGCGCTGTTCGCCACGCTGGATCCGACGACCAGGCTTCTGACGCTCCCCGGGGGCAGCGGCATTCTTGTCACGGATACGGTCGGCTTTATCCGGAAGCTGCCCCATCAGCTGATCGAGGCGTTCAAGAGTACGCTGGAGGAGGCAATGTACGCGGATATCATCATCCACGTCGCCGACGCGTCGAACCCGAATGTCAGCGAGCAGATGGCGGTCGTCTACGAGACGCTCCATGAGCTGAACGCCGACGGAAAACCGACGGTCACACTCTTCAACAAACAGGACCGGATTGAAGCAGCCGATGCCGTACATCTCCGGGACGCACACGCGGATTATACGATTAAAGCCGCGGTGCTGAATGATGTCGGTCTGGACCGTCTCAAAGAGGTGCTCGAGGAGATCATCCGCCGTGATCAGATTTTGATCGAGCGGGTCTTCCCTTACAATGAAGCAGGAAAAACGGCGCTGATCCGTGAACAGGGCCAGCTGCTGGAGGAGGAGTACACAGACCGCGGGATAAAAATCAGAGCATACGTCCCACGGGAACTGTACGGCAGGCTCTGAACGGTTTTTTTACTTACGACAGGAAAAGAGGGATATGAAAATGAGCAACCTGATTGAACCGCTGCTGCAGACGGATGCAATGCTGATCACCGATCCATATAATATGCGGTATCTGTCCGGTTTCCGGGGAGGAGAGGGAATCCTCTATATCTCCGGAAAAAGCCACGTGCTGATCACCGACAGCCGTTACACTGAGGCGGCGTCGAAGGAAAGTACCTACAAAGTCGAGGAGGAGAGCCGGAATCGAAGAAGAGAGGAAATCCTTGCTTCGTATATTCACGGGGAAAAGATCCGGACACTCGGGTTTGAGGATCTTCACATGAAGTGCGCCGCGTATCAGAAACTCCGCGATGCGATGCCGGAGGGTCTTCGCTTCATTCCGCTGGGCGGAAGTGTCAATGCGCTGCGTGAGATCAAATCGGAGGGCGAAATACAGCTGCTGGCGAGAGCGGAGCAGATCGGCGACGAAGCGTTTTCGGATCTGCTCGGGGTTCTTCACGCGGGGATGACCGAAAGAGAGGTGGCGGCAGAACTCGAGTACCGGATGAAGAAACGCGGTGCGCAGGGGTTTTCGTTTGACACGATCGCAGCGTCCGGCCCGAACTCTTCGATGCCCCACGCGATCCCCACAGACCGGAAGCTTGCCGACGGGGATTTCCTGACCCTCGATTTCGGATGCCTGTACGAGGGGTATTGTTCCGATATGACGCGGACGATCGCGATCGGAAACGTATCGAACCGTCAGAAGGAAATCTATCATACTGTCCTTGCCGCGCAGAATGCGGCACTGCAGGGGCTGCACGCGGGAATGACGGGAGAAGCGGGGGACGCGCTTGCCAGGGATGTGATCCGGAAGGCCGGATACGGGGACTGCTTCGGCCATGCGCTCGGCCATTCGGTCGGTCTGTATATTCACGAGGAACCGAGGCTCGGCCCCGGAAGCCGGGTTATCCTGAAAAAGGGAATGATCGAGACGGTGGAGCCGGGGATTTATGTTCCGGGATTCTGCGGCGTCCGGATCGAGGATATGGTTGTAATTACCGACGATGGTGTCATCAATCTGACGCATTCGCCGAAGGAACTGATCGTGATCGGATAATGCAAAGTCAATGTCAATTTCGTTTGTTGACAACCCTGTTGTCAGTCCTTATGATAAAAGTGATTGAAATCTGATTCAGTCATATCAGAAGAACCCGTAATCAGGCATAACGGAGGAGCATCCATGTATTCACTGGAAGAAGTCAAGAAGGTCGATCCTGAGATCGCGTCCCTGCTTGAGCAGGAAGTTGCGAGACAGAACAGCGGTCTGGAGCTGATCGCTTCAGAAAACTGGACGTCAAAAGCAGTTATGGCGGCGATGGGAAGCCCGTTCACAAATAAATACGCGGAAGGATATCCCGGAAAACGGTACTACGGCGGCTGCGAGATCGTCGATCAGGCGGAGACGCTTGCGATCGAGCGCGTGAAGAAGCTGTTCGGATGTACGTACGCGAATGTGCAGCCGCATTCCGGCGCGCAGGCAAATATGGCAGTATTCTTTGCCCTGCTTCAGCCGGGCGACACGGTCATGGGCATGAACCTCAATGAGGGCGGCCATCTCTCCCACGGAAGCAGCGCGAACTTCTCCGGAAGCTATTTCCATGTGGTTCCGTACGGTGTCAATTCCGACGGCTACATCGATTATGATGAGGTAGAGAAAATTGCGAAAGAGTGCCGGCCGAAGCTCATCGTATGCGGGGCCAGCGCCTATGCGAGAAAGATCGATTTCAAGAGATTCCGTGAGATCGCGGATGAAGTCGGCGCATATCTGCTGGCGGATGTCGCGCACATCGCGGGGCTGGTTGTGACCGGTTACCATGAAAGCCCGATTCCGTACGCACACGTGACGACTTCCACGACACATAAGACGCTGCGCGGTCCCCGCGGCGGCATCATCCTCTCCAGTGAGGAATTTGCAAAAGAGCATAAATTAAACAAAGCGGTCTTCCCGGGCATTCAGGGCGGCCCGCTCGAGCATGTCATCGCGGCGAAAGCAGTCTGCTTCAAGGAAGCGCTCGATCCGTCCTTCAGGGAATATGCGAAAAATGTCGTTGAAAACGCGCAGGCTCTCGCGAACGGCCTGATGAACCGGGGAATTCCGCTCGTTTCCGGCGGCACGGACAACCATCTGATGCTGATCAATCTGATTCCGCTGGACAAGTCCGGAAAAGATGTGCAGAATCAGCTCGAAGCGGTTCACATCACGGCAAATAAAAATACGGTTCCGAACGAGCCGCGTTCCCCGTTCGTGACGAGCGGAATCCGTCTCGGAACGCCTGCGGTGACGACGAGAGGGCTGAAGGCGGAAGATATGGATAAGGTCGCGGAAGTCATCGCGATGACGATCAAAGATCCGGAAAACACCGGAGACGCTGCCCGGGCGATCGTAAAATCACTGACGGAAAAATATCCGCTTAGCTGAGTCGGGGGCTGACGTAGAGCGCACAGCGTTTCATTTCGAAAGGAGAACGTATGTCATATCTTTCACTGCAAGAGGAGTTAAGCTCGAATACGTATCCGGGACGCGGCATCGTGATCGGAAGATCGGAGGACGGTAAATACGCGGTCACCGCTTATTTCATCATGGGAAGAAGCGCGAACAGCCGGAACCGGGTCTTCGTTGAGGACGGAGAAGGGATCCGGACCCAGGCGTTTGATCCGTCGAAGGTCGAGGATCCGAGCCTGATCATTTACGCGCCGGTGCGCGTGCGGGGCTGCGACACGATCGTGACAAACGGAGATCAGACCGATACGGTCTTTGAAGAGATGGAGAAGGGTAAGACTTTCGAGGAGTCTCTGCAGGGGCGCACTTACGAGCCGGACGGCCCGAACTGGACGCCGCGGATATCGGGTCTGATGCACATCGAAGACGGGAAATACCGCTACGCGATGTCGATCCTGAAACGGGAGCCGGGAGACCTTGACCAGACCGACCGTTTTACATTCGACTACTCGGATGCCGCTCCCGGAACCGGCCATTTTATCCACACGTATATGAGCGACGGCAATCCGCTCCCGAGCTTTTCGGGCGAGCCGACGCCGGTCGATGTGAAGGGAGATATCGACGCGTTCACCGGTCTTGTCTGGAACAGCCTGAATGCGGATAATAAGGTTTCTCTGTTTGTCCGCTTCATCGAGATTGAGACGGGGAGCTGTGAGACGAGAATCGTGAACAAAAATCAGTGAGCACAGAAGGAGGCTCTCTAAAAATGAATGAACTTCAGCTGAAATACGGATGCAATCCGAATCAGAAGCCGTCGAGAATTTATATGGAAGACGGCAGTGATCTGCCGATTCAGGTGTTGAACGGAAGACCGGGATACATCAATTTTCTGGACGCGTTCAACGGCTGGCAGCTGGTCCGCGAACTGAAGAAGGAGACGGGTCTTCCGGCGGCGACATCGTTCAAGCATGTGTCGCCGGCAGGAGCCGCGGTGGGACTTCCGCTCACGGATGTTCTGCGCAAGATCTACTGGGTCGATGATCAGGGCGATCTCTCCCCGCTGGCCTGTGCGTATGCCCGGGCAAGAGGCGCGGACCGGATGTCTTCTTTCGGAGATTTTATCGCCCTGTCCGATGTATGCGACGAGGATACCGCGCGGCTGATCAAACGGGAAGTTTCTGACGGAGTGATCGCTCCGGGATACACGGACGAGGCACTTTCGCTCCTGCGGCAGAAGAAAAAAGGAAATTACGTCGTCATACAGATGGATGAAAATTACCGTCCGGCGCCGATCGAGCATAAGCAGGTTTTCGGAATCACCTTCGAGCAGGGCAGGCAGGAACTCGCGATCGACGATGCCCTCCTCTCAAACGTCGTCACGAAAAACAAAGAGATTCCCCCGGAAGCGATGCGGGATCTTAAGATCGCACTGATCACGCTGAAATACACCCAGTCGAATTCGGTCTGCTACGTGAAGGACGGTCAGGCGATCGGCGTGGGAGCAGGACAGCAGTCCCGAATCCACTGCACGAGACTTGCCGGATCGAAGGCGGACAACTGGTGGCTGCGCCAGAACCCGAAGGTTCTGAATCTGCCCTTCCGTGCGGATATTCATAGAGCGGACCGTGACAACGCAATCGATCTTTATATCGGTGATGAGTATATGGATGTGCTCGCAGACGGTGCCTGGGAGCGGATTTTCACGGAGAAACCGGACGTATTTTCCCGCAGCGAAAAGCGTGCGTGGCTCGATCAGATGACGGATGTGACGCTCGGTTCCGACGCGTTCTTCCCGTTTTCGGATAACATCGAGCGTGCGCACAAGAGCGGCGTAAAGTATATCGCGGAGCCGGGCGGATCCGTCCGTGACGATGCGGTCATCGACTGCTGCGACAAGTATGATATGGCGATGGCATTCACCGGAATCCGGCTGTTCCACCACTGATACAGGGCAACTCCGGGGCAGAAATGTGAAAAGGGGTGTGGGAAGATGCGCACGATGGAATTTAAGATGGAACGTCAGGATCTGGTGAAAATCGGAGAAGAAGTTTCCGTCACAGAGAGCGCACTGCCCACATCCTATTATTATACGATCGTACCGGCGGTCGCGATGAGCAAAAATTACCAGGGATATGAACGGCTGAAATCGCGCACGGGAGTCGTGCGTGACATCCGGCACACGGAACGGGGGTATTACATCATTGTCGAGTTCGACGAAGAAGACCCTGCCTGAGCGGATCATCCATCCGATCGATCCGTTTTTTGACGCGGATTCCCGCATTCTGATCCTCGGAAGTTTTCCGTCGGTCAAATCAAGGGAGGTTCGCTTTTTTTACGGACATCCGCAGAATCGTTTCTGGAAAGTGATCGCTGCGGTCTTCGGAGGAGAGACGCCGGATACGATTGCGGAGAAGAAGGCATTTCTTAAGCAAAACCACATCGCCATGTGGGATTCGATCCACTCGTGTACGATCATCGGATCGAGTGACAGCAGCATCCGGGACGCCGTCCCGAACGATATCCGGATGATCCTGAAAACAGGGAAGATCCGCCGGATCTTCTGCAATGGAACGACGTCCTTTAAGATGTACAAGAAATATATCTTTCCACAGACCGGAATCGAAGCCGTAAAGCTTCCGTCCACGAGTCCCGCGAATGCGGCGTGGAATGTGGACCGGCTGACCGAAGCCTGGCGCATCTGCGCAGACACCGTAAAATCTAGTGAAATGGAGTAGGAAATGGCAGACAATAACGAAGATTTCAGAGCAGAGATGAACGCGTTTTCAAACATCGGTCATGTGATCGGGGTTGTCAGCGGAAAGGGCGGCGTCGGCAAGTCGATGGTAGCCGCATCCCTGGCGAACGCGATGGCGTCGCAGGGATTCCGGGTCGGAATCCTCGACGCGGATATCACGGGGCCGTCGATCCCGAAAATGTACGGTCTTCACGACCGTGCCCATGGCGATGACAACGGCATCTATCCTCCGCTGACCGCGAACGGCATCGAGATCATGTCGACGAACCTGATTCTTGAGGGCGAGGAGGAACCGGTGATCTGGCGGGGACCGGTGATCGGCGGGGTCGTCAAGCAGTTCTGGTCGGATGTGATCTGGGGACAGCTCGACTACCTCGTGATCGATATGCCCCCGGGGACGGGCGACGTTCCGCTGACGGTCTATCAGTCGCTTCCCATCGAGGGAATTGTCATCGTGACATCTCCGCAGGATCTCGTGAAGATGATCGTCACGAAGGCATATAAGATGGCACAGATGATGGACGTTCCGGTTCTTGGAATCGTCGAGAACTACAGCTATCTCGTCTGTCCGGACTGCGGTAGAAAAATCAGTATTTTCGGCGAGAGCCATATCGATGAAATCGCAGAATCCCTCGCTGTTCCGGTTCTCGGAAAAATCCCGATGATCGAAGAATATTCCCACGCGGCGGATGAGGGAACCTTCTCCGAGGTTCTGAACACTTATATCGACGGAGCGGTCGAAGCGCTGCGGAAGCTGGATGAAGCCTGAGAAGACGGCGAACGGTCCGGCCGGAGTTGCGGGAGAAAATACGGAAGAGCTGACAAAGGTGCGGATTTCGGTCCGCACCCTTGTTGAATTTCTGCTGCGGTCCGGAGATCTTGCGAAGGGAAAAAGTGCGCTGGCGGACCGGAACGCGATGCAGGCAGGAAGCCGCGCACACAGAAAGATACAGGGGCGGAGGGGTGCCTCTTACCGCGCGGAGGTGCCGCTTTCCAGGGAATTTCCGTATCCGCCGGCCGGAACGCGGATCGAGCCGGATCCGTTTCTCCGGTTTGTTCTCGTGATCGAGGGACGTGCGGACGGCATCGAGGAGCAGAACGGCATCGTCACGATCGAAGAGATCAAAGGGATCTACCAGAACCCGGAGGAACTGGAGGATCCGGCATCGCTTCATCTTGCGCAGGCAAAATGTTATGCTGCGATTTACGGACAGCAGCATCATCTGGAAACGATCCGTATCCGGATGACCTACGTAAGTCTTGAGGATTACTCGACACGGTCGTTTGATTCGGCATGGGACGGAAACGTTCTTGAAGAATGGTTTAACGGTCTTGTCGGTGAAGCGATGAGATGGGCGTGTCTGCAGGTCCGGTGGAAGCGTATCCGGAATGCTTCGGCAGAAGGCATGGAATTTCCTTTTCCTTACCGCGCCGGCCAGAGGGAAATGACGGCGGCGGTCTATCAGACGATCCGGAAAAACGGGCAGCTCTTTGTTCAGGCGCCTACCGGGATCGGGAAGACGATGTCTGCCGTCTTTCCCGCCGTACACGCCCTCTTACGCGGCACAGGCGAAAAACTCTTTTATCTGACCGCGAAAACCGTCGCCCGGACCGTGGCAGAGGAAGCGTTTTCAATCCTGAGGAAGAGAGGTCTTTCGATACGAAGCCTTACGGTGACGGCAAAGGAGAAGATCTGCGCCGCCGGTGAGGTGAACTGCTCACCGGAGGTGTGTCCGCGGGCGAAGGGACATTACGACCGCGTAAATGATGCACTGATGGATCTTCTTCTTTCTGCGGATGACTTTACCCGCGAAAGGATTCTGTCTCAGAGCGAAAAATTCTGCGTCTGTCCATATGAACTTGAGCAGGACCTTTCGGTGTTCGCGGACTGCGTGATCTGTGACTACAACTACGTGTTTGATCCGGATGCGAAGATCGGCCGGTTTTTCGGCGATACCGCAGGAAAAGGCAGAGCGATACTGCTGGTCGATGAGGCACACAATCTTGTTGACCGCGGGCGTGAGATGTACAGTGCCTCATTGAACAGAGAACGGGTCTTGGCGATCAGGAGAATGATTTCCGGCAGGGAGGATCCCGGACTGAAAAAGATCGGATCCGCACTTTCAGCCGTCAACAAAGTGATGCGGAAGAGGAAGAAAGAATGCGGGACTTCCGAAAAAGCGGAACAGATGGCGGGATCACTCTGCATGATGACGGAATCAATCGGGGAACTTGCCATACCGCTCATGAATCTGGCCGGTTCGCTGGAAAAATATCTGACCGGAAGACCGGCCTCCGCAGTTGAGGGAGATCTGACGGACTTCTATTTCACGCTTCGGTCGTTTCTGAACCGCTGCGAAGAATGCGGGGACTGCGACCGCATCGTCGATGTGTGCCACCCGGACGGGGGATTTACGATTCAGATTTTGTGCATGAACCCCGCGCCGCGGCTTCAGAAAATCCTCGATAAATGCAGAAGCACGGTCTTTTTTTCCGCCACATTATTTCCGGTCCGGTATTACGAAAGACTTCTGACGACGAGGGAGGATTCCTACCGCATCTACATCCCTTCACCGTTCGATCGTTCCAGGCGTCTGGTCGCCGTCGGAAGTGACGTCAGCAGCCGCTACAGGCGCCGGGGACCTGCCGAGTACGGGAAAATCGCCGGTTATATCGATGAGACGGTCCGTTCCCGATGCGGAAATTATCTCGTATTCTTTCCTTCGTACACGATGCTGGAAGAAGTACTCTCCGTTTTTTTGACGCGCAGAGGTATGGTGCCGGAGGGCGGAGACGACGGTTATACAAGAGCCGCGGCAGGCGGGCTTCGTGTGATCGCACAGCGTCCGGGTATGTCTGAAATGATGCGGGAACAGTTTCTTGATGAATTTTCGGAAGATGACGGGACGATGGCTGCTTTCTGCGTGATGGGCGGCATTTTTTCGGAAGGAATCGATCTTGCGGGCGAAAAACTGATCGGAGCCGTCGTCGTCGGTAACGGTCTTCCGCAAATAAGCTGGGACAGAGAGGTTCTGCGGCGCTTTTACGATGAAACCGGCCGGAACGGATTTGATATTGCGTACCGCTACCCGGGAATGAACAAGGTTCTGCAGGCGGCGGGCCGGGTGATCCGCACCGCTGAAGATGTTGGTGTGATCCTGCTGCTCGATGAGCGTTTTCTGCAGAACGAATCACTGGCGCTGATGCCGCGGGAATGGAACGATCTCGTCGTGGTGAATCAGAACACACTCCGGAAGACACTCACGGATTTTTGGAAAAAACAGGATCCGGATGCTTGACAGGACCGCATCGTTTGTGGTATCTTGATGAAGTTGAAAAGAAAGCAGAGTATCCGCTCTCACCTCGGCACTTTATCATTCTGGTGACCCGGGTTAATAATGAAACGGGGATGCGGCGAAGCAGCCGCAGTTTAAAGGCATACAGGCCGCAGCGGTCTGGTGTTTTGCGGTTCCCTGTATCATCCTGCATATGCAGATCAGCGGATAGTCATGCGTCTATCCGCTTTTATTTTTATTCGGGGAGGTACACGGCGATTAGTAACGATTTAATGATCAACGGTCAGATCCGTGACAGAGAGGTTCGTCTGATCGGAGAAAATGGCGAGCAGCTTGGAATAATGTCATCTGCCGAGGCGTACGCAAAGGCACAGGAAGCCGGACTTGATCTGGTCAAAATCGCACCGAGGGCGAAGCCGCCGGTCTGCAGGATTATTGATTACGGAAAATACAGATACGAGCAGTCCCGGAAGGAACGGGAGGCCCGGAAGAAACAGAAGATTGTCGAGATCAAGGAAGTTCGTCTTTCACCGAACATTGATACGAACGATCTGAATACCAAAATGGGCGCGGCGAAGAAGTTTCTGACGAAAGGAAACAAGGTAAAAGTCACGCTGCGTTTCCGTGGCCGTGAGATGGCACACATCGCGAACGGCAGAGAGATCATGGATCAGTTTGCCAAAAGTCTTGAAGATGTGGCCGTTATCGAGAAGCAGCCGAAGATGGAAGGCCGCAGCATGACCATGGTACTCGGAGAAAAGCGGAGCAAGTGATCAAACAGGAGGAATGAAGCAATGCCAAAGGTAAAAACAAAAAGAGCAGCAGCAAAGCGTTTTAAAATGACCGGAACAGGTAAACTGGTCAGACATAAAGCATACGCAAGCCATATTCTGACGAAGAAAACGACAAAGAGAAAGAGAAATCTTCGCAAGCCGATCGTTACGGACAGCACGAACGTAAAGACCATGAAGAAGATCATGCCGTATCTCTGATTCCAAGCGGCGTACAGCGATCATTTCGTAAAATAGAAATTGACAGTGGCAGCGCCACTTGTGACAGAAACAGGAGGAATTTGAAATGGCAAGAATCAAAGGCGGTCTGAACGCCAAGAAAAAACATAACCGGGTATTAAAAGAGGCAAAGGGATACAGAGGCGCCAGAAGCAAACAGTATCGCTATGCAAAGCAGTCCGTGATGCGTGCGCAGGCTTCCGCATATGCGGGACGCAAGCAGAGAAAGCGCCAGTTCCGTCAGCTCTGGATTACCCGTATCAACGCGGCGGCGCGCATGAACGGCCTTTCTTACAGCGTATTCATGGACGGTCTGAAGAAGGCGGGCGTCGAGCTCGACCGCAAAGTGCTCTCGGATATGGCTGTAAATGATAAAGAGGGCTTCGCAAAGCTCGCTGAAATCGCAAAATCGGCGGTTGCCTGAATTCACGGGCATATGATATGACTTCGCTGATCCTTCTCCGCTTATTGAACTGCAATACGTGGGGAAGGATCCTTTTTTGTGTGCAGATGGCGGCCGGAATTTGTACGGATCGGGGTGAATAGGATTGAGCACTTCTGGAATCGTTGTTTTCCTGCTTTTGATGGGTGCTTTTCCGGTCTTTTCCGGAAAAATCATCACAGCGGGCAGTAAAGACCGGGGGATTTTTTTTGATTACCTGTCGGGCCTGTTTTTTATGATGGCTGTTTTTCAGGCAGTCACGCTGCCCTGTATCTATTTTGATACGTCTCTGAATTTTGATCTGGCTGTGTGGTTGGGCGCGATGGCGGCGCTGCTTCTCGTCTTCGCGGCGTGTAATCGGAACAAGGTGCGGACAGGGACGGATGGCGGCACAAAATTTACCGGCGGAGAGGGTACGGAGAGAAAAGCGGATCCCCGGTTTCCGGTGTTCGTTGCTTTCGCGCTTGCCGCGGTTCTTTTTCAGACGTACATGGCGGTCCGGTACGCGCACTACGATGAGGACGACGCTTACTATGTGGCTATGGCGACTACCGCCTGGTCGACGGACTCCCTGATGCGTTTTAATCCTTATACCGGTGTGGAAATGGCCGGATTTTATTCCCGGTATGTGCTTTCTCCCTTTTCCCTTTTCGTCGCGGCTGAAGCGAAGATCACAGGCGTTCATGCGGCGATCGTTGCACACACATTTTATCCGGGCTGCTATATTCCGGCTTCTTATATGGTTTACGCGCTGATCGGGAAAAAGCTTTTTCCGGAAAAACGGACAAACCAGGCAAAATTCGTTCTCCTGATCGCGGTGATGGGGATTTTCTCACTCTGGTCGCGCCGCAATCAGATGTTTTTTCTGATCAGCAAGACGTGGCAGGGAAAAGCGGTACTGGCAGGTCTTCTTCTTCCGGCGATGTTTTTCCTGATGATGAAGCACTGGGAAGGCAGCTTCTGCAGACGCGACTGGATGGTCTGCGTATTATTGACCTTGTCAATGACGCTCGTCTCCAGCATGGGAATCATGCTGGGGGTGATCATGGCCGGGATTTACGCGATCATACGGATCGCGATACGGCGCGATTTTCGGGGAGCGCTGAAAATCCTGTTGACGGCGCTGCCGAATATCATTCTCGGCGCGATTTACACGATGGCGTTTTAACTGGAGGGATAACGGGATGGAACGGATCATACAGGCGTTTTCCGGAACGCTGCGGATCAGCCGTGAGCAGTTCAATCTTTTTTTTGCGACGAAACGCAGCAATATGCATTTGATTCTCATCGCTGCCATAGCGTTTCTGGTCCTATGTTTTCTTTTAAAGAAGAATGAAAAGGATCGGATGTTTCTCTCATTCCTGCTGATCTTCTCGGTTCTTTACCTATTTCCGCCGACCGCGTATGTGATCATAAAATGTATCGGCGATATTGTATACTGGAGGATGTTCTGGCTCGTTCCGATTCCCGCGGTGATCGCGTATGCCGCGGTGAAGGGGACCGGGATGATCCGCCCCGCGCTGATCCGGGAGAGTGCATACGTGGCACTCCTGGCAGTGATGGTGGTTTTCGGGATGTATCTGTTCTCAGATGAGAATATTGATCCGCATTCCAATGTCTACGGGGTACCGGAAACGGTGATACAGATCTGCGACGAAATAAATGAAGACGCGAGAGGGCAGAATCTTTCCGGATTTACCGTCGCGCCGGACAAGCATTTTGCGTCCTGGATCCGTGTGTACGACCCGTCGATTCATACCCTGTACGGCCGCGGCGGAAACGGAAGCGTCATGCACGACAACGACCCGACGGCCGTACGCATCTTCAAGTCCATTTCGAAAAACTATCCGGACTATGTTTCTCTCCGGGACGACCTTGAAAAAGAGGGCTGCGCCTACGTCGTCGGCAAACCGTCGATTCTGAGGGCGCAGCAGGCGGAACTGTTCGGATTCCGTGTGGTTAAGGAGACGCGGCATTATATAATTCTATACTGCCCGTCCGCAGCCGGCGAAAAACCGCACAGCGTCACCGGCCAAGAAGCCGCTTGAGACGGTCGAGCCGTGAAGATGCTCCGCAGAGGATCGCATCGGCGAGCACGAGCGCGGTCATGCATTCGACGACGACGCAGGCGCGCGGTACGATGACCGGGTCGTGACGGCCGTGAATTTCGATCCCGCACGGGGTACCGCTCGTATCGACGGTGTTCTGCGGCCTCGCGATCGAAGGCGTCGGCTTGACGGCCGCCCGAAGAATGATCGTATTGCCGTCGGAGATGCCTCCGAGGATGCCGCCGGCATGATTTGTTCCTGTTGTGACCGTACCGTCCTCTTTTCTGATGAACCCGTCATTGTCGTCGGCTCCGGTACTTCGGGATACCGCGAAGCCGTCGCCGATCTCGACGCCTTTTACAGCTCCGATCGACATGACCGCGCCGGCAAGAGCTGCGTCCAGTTTCCTGAAAACCGGATCGCCGAAACCGGCCGGCATTCCTTTCGCGACACATTCAATGGTTCCTCCGAGGGAGTTTTTCTCAGCCATCGCCCGGGTGACCAGCTCCGAAGCTCTGGAGGCCGCATCTGCGTCCGGCATACAGAGCGGGTTCCGGAAAATTTCTTCCTCGTCAAACGACGTGATCGAGACGGTGCCGATGGATTTTGCATAGGCACGCACAGTTACGCCCAGCGATTCCAGCAGCTTTGCGGCAACGGCGCCTCCGGCGACGCGGCCGATCGTTTCCCGTCCGGAAGAACGTCCGCCTCCGCGGTAATCACGGAGACCATACTTTTCAAAATATCCGAAATCCGCGTGACCGGGACGGAACAGATCCTGAATGTTGGAATAGTCCTTTGACCGCTGATCTGTGTTGCGGACGATCATAGAAATCGGTGTGCCGGTTGTCATCCCCTCGAACGTTCCGGACAGAATTTCAACGGCATCCGATTCATTGCGGTGTGAGGCATAGCGGCTCTGTCCGGGTTTCCTGCGGTCAAGATATGCCTGAATCTCTTCGCCGGAGAGCGGAAGGCCTGCGGGACAGCCGTCCACTACGACGCCGATTGCTTTTCCGTGCGACTCGCCCCATGTTGTGATGCGAAACAATTCGCCGAATGAAGATCCTGCTGCCATAATAAATCCCTCCATATATGATCTTTTTCGCAAAAAAGTTTATCATATGCGGACGAACAGTGCAATTCATTCCGCCGGATACAGGTTTGACAAAATGTATGAGTCTCTACTATAATCCTTGAAAGAAATACAAAGGGGATCAGGGAATGAAATTTCTTCAGAATCTTGAAAAAAAATTCGGACGTTATGCCATCCGGCATCTCACGCTCTATATCATCAGTTTTTATGTGATCGGCTACATTCTCTATTATATGCAGTCTGTGAACAATGTTCCGCTCCTCGGGTATCTGGCGCTGGATCCGGGACTTGTCGCAAGAGGACAGATCTGGAGACTGTTCACATGGGTACTGATTCCGCCGTCCTCCCTGAATATCTGGACGATCGTCATGCTGATCTGCTACTATCAGCTCGGCACGATGCTGGAGAGAACCTGGGGGGACTTCCTGTACGATTTTTATATCTTTTTCGGGCTGATCATGACCGTGATCGGTGTGTGCGTGATGTACGCGGTTTCCCCGGAGTTCCGGAATCTGCTCTCGGTTTCGACCGCGGCGGGAGCCTACATCGTGAGCACGTATTACGTCAGCCTTTCGATCTTTCTTGGATTTGCGATGACGTATCCGGATCAGATCCTGCTCTTTATGTTTATCATTCCGGTAAAGATCAAGTACCTCGCGATTCTTGACGTCGCTTATCTCATTTACTCGATCCTCCGAAGCGGAATGCCGGTCGTGACGGCGGTTCTGATCCTGTGCTCGCTGGCAAGTACGATTCTGTTCTTCTTCCTGAGAAAGAACCCCGGCCGTACAGACCGGAAGCAGAAGAAACGGCAGGAGGAGTTCCGGAGGGCGTTTAATGAAAACCTCCGGGGAAACCGCGCGGACCGGAGCAGTGCAGGAGCGGCGGGGAACGGCGCGGATCGTCACACGAAAATTGCGCTTCACCGCTGTGCGGTCTGCGGGCGAACGGAGCTGGACGATCCGGATCTGGAATTCCGGTTCTGTTCAAAATGCAAGGGGAATTACGAATACTGCAGCGACCATATCAATAATCATACACATGTTCAGTAATATTTACAGTCGTACGGTTTATCAGGAAGAAAGGACTAATCGTCATGGAAAAAAAGCCGTTTGTAACAAAAGAGCAGCTCGAAGAGATCACAAAACAGTATCCGACTCCGTTTCATCTTTATGATGAGAAGGGAATTCGTGAAAACGCGGAACGGGTAAAAAAAGCGTTTGCCTGGAATCCGGGCTTCCGTGAATATTTTGCCGTGAAAGCGACACCGAATCCGGCGCTGATGAAGATCATGAAGGAATACGGATTCGGCTGCGACTGCTCGTCGATGACCGAACTGATGCTCTCGGAAGCATGCGGGTTTTCAGGGGATGAGATTATGTTCTCCTCCAACGTCACACCGGCGGAAGAGTACAGCAAAGCGGAGTCGATCGGTGCGATCATCAATCTTGACGATATCACGCACATCGATTTTCTCGAGAAAACGATCGGTTCTATCCCGAAAAAGATCAGCTGCCGTTTCAATCCGGGCGGACTGTTTAAACTGAGCAACGGAATCATGGACAATCCGGGCGATTCGAAATATGGCATGACAGAAGAGCAGATGTTTGAGGCGTTCCGGATTCTGAAATCGAAGGGGGCGGAGGAGTTCGGTATCCATGCGTTCCTCGCGAGCAATACGGTTTCCAATGAATACTATCCGCAGCTTGCCGGCATTCTGTTCGATCTGGCGGTCCGGCTTCAGAAGGAGACCGGATGCCACATCACATTTATCAATCTTTCCGGCGGCGTCGGGATTCCGTACAAACCGGATCAGGAGCCGAATGATATTCTCGCCATCGGAGAAGGCGTCCGAAAGGTCTATGAGGAGATTCTTGTTCCTGCCGGCATGGGAGATGTGAGTCTGTGCACGGAGATGGGACGTTTCATGATGGGTCCGTACGGATGCCTCGTCACAAGGGCGATCCATGAGAAACACATCTACAAAGAGTATATCGGATGCGACGCCTGTGCGGCAAATCTGATGCGGCCCGCGATGTACGGCGCATACCATCATATCACGGTGATGGGCAAGGAGAACGAACCCTGTGATCACAAGTACGATGTGACCGGATCACTCTGTGAGAATAATGATAAATTTGCGATTGACCGTATGCTGCCGAAAATTGACATCGGTGATCTGCTTGTAATTCATGATACCGGCGCGCACGGATTTTCGATGGGATACAACTACAACGGACGGCTCTGGTCCTCGGAGCTGCTTCTTCACACGGACGGGAGCGTCGAGATGATCCGCCGGGCGGAGACCGCGAAAGATTATTTTGCGACGCTTGATTTCACTCCGGAGTATAAAAAAATGTTCGGGGATCAGTGACCGGACTGTAATTCCGAATCAACAAAAAAAGCGCCGGAAAGGCGCGGACGGGGACGTGTGTCGTTCGACAAAGTCGGGAAACTGCCGGCAGTGGGGGTCGAACCCACACGCCCGTAGGGGCAACAGATTTTGAGTCTGTCTCGTCTGCCAATTCCGACATGCCGGCATGAATGTAGTTATTTTATCATGCCGGCATCTTTGGCGCAAGAGGAAACCGATTTGAACGGATTGGAAGTTTTGGACAAATCGATTCCGGTCCGGATCATGCGGAGTAAAGAAGGCAGGCTGTCCGGAAACCGGGCAGTGCAGGAAACGCTCGGCATGATCCTTGGCGGAGATGTATATCCGGCATGGAAGATCACGGCGGAGGAGCGGGGAAAGCCATATTTTTCGGAACACGCGGACGCCGCATTTTCTGTATCAGACAGTGCCGGGTTCACCGCGGTTTGCTTTGACCGGACAAGGATCGGACTCGATCTTCAGGAACACAGAAGAAGACGGAGTGATACAAGGGACCGGCTTTTCACACGGTGCCGTTCGATCGCTGCGCGGGCATTTCATGAGCAGGAAAATGCCTGTCTGAACGAAGTGTCTGACACGGATCGGGATGCGTTCATCCGGCGCTTTTTCCGGATCTGGTCCGCGAAGGAAGCGTACGTAAAATACACAGGAGACGGGATCGATGACCGTTTTTCACGCTTCTCGGTTCTCCCGGGATCCCGGTTGATTTTTTCCGAAAGCGTCCGCTCTGTTTCCGCTGCAGGAAAGAGAACGGAACTGACGGAGACCGTTCCGCTGTTTGAAGAGATCGGAACGACGGCCTGGAATGCGCTGGGAAAATGGTTTTTCTGCGCGGATCTTTATTCTGCAGAGGTAAAACTCAGATTTTCCCTCTGCATCTGCGCGGAAGTGGAAAAACCGGTGATCTTCCGCTCCGGATGAGGACATCAAAAATGACGGAACAGGAAAAATATATGAAAGAAGCGATCCGCCAGGCAGCGAAAGCGGAGGCACTGAACGAGGTGCCGATCGGCTGCGTGATCGTCAACGGCGGAAAAATCATCGCGCGGGGGTACAACCGCCGCAACACGGATCAAAATACGCTTTCTCACGCAGAGCTGAACGCGATCCGGAAGGCAGGTAAGAAGCTCGGAGACTGGCGTCTTGAAGGATGCACCATGTACGTCACGCTGGAACCGTGTCAGATGTGTGCCGGCGCGCTTGTACAGTCGAGAATCGACGAGGTCGTCATCGGATGCATGAACCCGAAGGCGGGCTGTGCCGGATCCGTGATGAATCTACTGCAGGATGACCGCTTTAATCATCAGGTGAAAATCACGAGGGGTGTTTTGGAAGAGGAGTGCAGCAATCTTCTGAGCGGATTTTTCAGGGATCTCCGCGAGCGGAAAAAGCAGGAAAAAGCACGCAATCAGATGAATCCGGAGGAAGGGACACCGGGAAAGGAGTAAATGATGTATACAGCATTGACAATCGCCGGCAGTGATTCGAGCGGCGGAGCAGGCATCCAGGCGGATATCAAAACGATGACGGCGAACGGAGTCTACGCGATGAGCGCGATCGCAGCGCTGACAGCACAGAACACCACGGGTGTTCAGGATGTTATGACGGTGACGCCCGGATTTCTGACCGAAGAGCTTGACAGCATTTTTACCGATATTTTTCCCGATGCGGTGAAAACCGGGATGATACCGAATGCGGAACTGATCGAAGCAGCGTCCGCATCTCTGAAAAGATACGGCGCCCGTCACATCGTAGTTGACCCGGTCATGGTGGCTACGAGCGGATCGAGACTGATCGCGGAGGACGCGATCGGCACGCTGAAGGAGAAGCTGCTTCCGCTCGCAGAAATCGTGACGCCGAATATCCCCGAGGCGGAGATTCTTTCGGGGCGCACGATCCGGACCGGGGAAGACATGGAGTCCGCCGCGAAAGCGATTTTTGACGCGTGCGGATGCGCGGTCCTCTGCAAAGGAGGGCACAGTGTGAATGATGCGAATGATGTTCTGTTCGACGGAAATGAATGCAGGTGGTACAGCGCAGCGCGGATCGACAATCCGAACACGCACGGCACCGGATGTACGCTCTCGAGCGCGATCGCCTCGAACCTTGCGAAGGGCGCGGATGCGGCGGATGCCGTAAGACGTGCGAAACAGTATCTGACGGAAGCGCTTTCCGCGATGCTTGATCTCGGTCACGGCTCCGGCCCGCTGAATCATCTCTTCGAGGTGCAGGAACAATGTGAGTTCGGACGCTGAAAACGGGGCGCAGATTTTCGGTTTACAAGCGTCTGTCTGTGTGCTATATTATTCGGGTATGCAAAAGAACCGTGGTTCAGAAACCGGAAACTCCGACCGTTTCTTGATCACCGGCGAAAACAGACAAATGGAGGATTTGAAACATGATTACAAAAGAGAAAAAACAGGCGATCATCAAAGAGTTTGCAAGAACCGAGGGAGACACAGGATCACCGGAGGTTCAGGTTGCCGTTCTTACCGAGCGGATCAATGAACTCACCGAGCATCTGAAGGTCAACCACAAGGATCATCATTCCAGACGCGGCCTTCTGAAGATGGTCGGTAAGAGACGCGGACTCCTCGATTATCTGAAAGCGAAAGATATCGAGCGTTATCGTGCACTCATCGAGAAACTTGGACTTCGTAAGTAAAATAGCAGAGGGCGGAGCTTTTCCGCCCTTTCTTGCTGTGCGCCGTGCTCTTTGAAGTGGGACAGTCCGTAAGAGAAGAAGCAGAATCAGAGAAGAAATCTAAGAAGATACGAGGAACAAAGAAGAATGGAAGAAAACAGGACATTTGCAGAGAAATACGATACGAGTTATAAAACCTACTCCATGGAGCTTGCAGGACGGACCCTGTCTGTCGACATCGGAAGAGTCGGAAAACAGGCAAACGGGTGTGCATTTATGCATTATGGAGACACGACTCTGCTTTGCACGGCGACGGCTTCCGCAAAGCCGAGAGAGGGAGTTGACTTTTTCCCGCTCTCCGTCGATTATGAAGAAAAATTCTACGCGGTCGGAAGAATCCCGGGAGGCTTCAAGAAGCGCGAGGGAAAGGCGAGTGATCACGCGATCCTTACTTCCCGTGTGATCGACCGCCCGATGCGTCCGCTCTTTCCGAAGGATTACCGCAACGACGTGACGCTGAACTGCATGGTGATGTCGGTTGATCCGGAGTGTGCTCCGGAAGTCGTGGCGATGCTCGGAGCATCCATCGCGACTTCGATCTCCGATATCCCCTTTGACGGTCCCTGCGCCGCGACTCAGATCGGTATGATCGACGGAAAACTAATCATCAACCCGACCGTCGATCAGAACGACAACTCCGATCTGAACCTGACAGTTGCGTCGACCAGGGACAAGGTGATCATGATCGAAGCAGGCGCCAATGAGATTCCCGAGGCGAAGATGATCGAGGCGATCTATCTCGCAGACGAAGTCAATAAAAAAGTAATCGCATTCATCGACAAGATTGTCGCAGAGTGCGGAAAACCGAAGCATTCCTATGAGAGCTGCGCGGTTTCCGGGGATCTCTTCGACGCGATCAAAGAGATCGTTCCGCCGGAAGAGATGGAGAAGGCGGTCTTTACCGATGAGAAACAGGTCCGTGATGAGAATATCCGCAGGATCACGGAGATGCTCGAAGAAAAATTCGCGGATAACGAGGAGTATCTCGCGATGCTTCCGGATGCGATTTATCAGTACCAGAAAAAGACCGTGCGGAAGATGATTCTGAAAGATCACAAACGTCCGGACGGCCGTTCGATCCGCCAGATCCGCCCGCTTGCGGCCGAGGTTGATGTTATCCCGCGTGTTCACGGTTCGGCGATGTTCACCAGAGGACAGACGCAGATCTGTAATGTCGTCACGCTGGCACCGCTTTCCGACGCACAGCGCATCGACGGACTCGACGAGAATATTACAGAAAAACGGTATATGCATCAGTATAATTTCCCGTCTTACTCGGTCGGCGAGACAAAGCCGAACAGAGGGCCTGGACGCCGGGAGATCGGACACGGAGCACTGGCGGAGCGTGCACTCATTCCCGTGCTTCCGTCCACAGAGGAATTCCCGTACGCGATCCGTTCCGTGTCGGAGACCTTTGAGTCGAACGGTTCCACCTCACAGGCATCCGTCTGCGCCTCTTCGATGGCGCTGATGGCGGCAGGCGTCCCGGTCAAAAAACCGGTCGCGGGCATTTCCTGCGGACTTGTGACGGGGGATACCGATGATGATTACCTGGTGCTGACCGATATTCAGGGTCTTGAGGACTTCTTCGGAGATATGGACTTCAAGGTCGCCGGAACGCACGACGGAATCACCGCGATTCAGATGGATATCAAGATTCACGGACTGACCCGCCCGATCGTTGAAGAGGCAATCAGCCGCTGCAAAGATGCCCGGGAGTTTATCCTGACCGAGGTCATGGAAAAAGCGATCGCGGCACCCAGAGACAGCGTCAGCGAATATGCACCGAAGATCATCCAGATTCACATCGATCCGGAAAAGATCGGCGATGTCGTCGGCCAGAGAGGAAAGACGATCAATGAGATCATCGCGCGCACGGGTGTCAAGATCGACATCGAAGAGGATGGAAGCGTCAACATCTGCGGAAATGATAAGGCGATGATGGATAAAGCGGTTGAATATATCCACATCATCACAACCGACTTCGAAAAAGGTCAGATCCTGACCGGAAAGGTCGTCAGCATCAAAGAGTTCGGCGCATTCCTCGAATTTGCTCCCGGCAAAGAGGGAATGGTCCATATCTCCAAGATTGCCAGAGAGAGGATCGAGCATGTCGAGGACGTTCTTACACTGGGCGATGTCGTCAAGGTCATCTGCCTCGGAAAAGACCGCCTCGGACGCGTGAGCTTCAGCATCAAAGATCTTCCGAAGGATGAGCGAAATTGATGGAAACGATCCGCATTCAATATCTGAATGACCAGATTGAACGTCTGCGCTATATCGGAGGAAAATCCGACTGGATCGACCTCCGGTCAGCGGAAGATGTTTCGCTGAAAAAAGGAGAATTTCATCTGATTCCCCTCGGTGTGGCGATGAAACTGCCGGAAGGATACGAGGCGCACATCGTGCCGAGGAGCAGTACCTTCAAAAATTTCGGGATCATTCAGACAAACCACATGGGCGTGATCGATGAGTCGTACTCCGGGCCGAATGACTGGTGGTTTATGCCGGTGATCGCAATGCGCGATACAGTGATCCGCTTTAACGACCGGATCTGCCAGTTCCGTCTGATGCGTCATCAGCCGGAGATTCGTTTTGAAGAGGGAACTCTTTCAGGCGAAGACCGCGGGGGCTTCGGATCAACAGGAAAACAGTGAAATACGAATCCGTTCCGACCGGGTATTCCGGTCCGGGACGGATTTTTTCAAATGGTCCGCCTGCTCAGAAACAGGATATGTCCTGCGGTCCGGGAACCGGATACAGTCCGCGAGGCGGCATCTTGTCGGGGCGGGAATGCTCTGTTAGAATAAGTCTGTATAGAATGGAGCGGAAGTGAAATGAAAAGCAATCGCATCGTACTCGGTATTCTCGCTCATGTTGACGCAGGGAAAACGACTTTATCAGAAGGAATACTATATAAGACGGGAACGATCCGGAAGGCGGGCAGGGTGGACAGCGGCGACGCGTTCCTCGATACGTTCGCGCTGGAGAAAAAACGCGGAATCACGATCTTTTCCAAACAGGCAGAATTCGTGTACGGCGGACGGAACTACACGCTGCTCGATACGCCGGGACACGTCGATTTTTCTCCGGAGATGGAGCGGACGCTTCAGGTACTCGATGCGGCCATCCTCGTCATCAGTGCTCCATCCGGAAGCAACGCGCAGGTGCGGACGCTCTGGAAACTGCTTTCTCATTATGAAGTGCCGGTATTTCTGTTCGTGAATAAGATGGATCAGCCGGGGACGGACCGTCTCCGTATCCTGGAAGAGATCACAGAAGAATTCAGTGACTGCTGCATCGATTTTTCGGAGGGAATCGATTCCGCAAAGACACAGGAGCAGATCGCGATGACGGATGAGGAGGTCCTTGACCGGTATCTCGCGGGCGTGACGATCGGCAGGGACGCGGCGGCTTCGCTGATCCGAAGTCGAAAGCTCTTCCCGGTCTATTTCGGGGCGGCGCTCCGACTGGAGGGGATCGATGCGCTGCTCCACGGACTGGCTGAGTATCTGTGCGAAAACGAATGTCCGGATTTATTCGGAGCGCGGGTCTTCAAGATTTCAAGAGATCCTCAGGGAAACCGCCTGACGTGGATCCGTATGACGGGCGGTCAGCTGCGCGTCAAGGAGGCGGTCGGAGAAAAAGAAAAGATCGATCAGATCCGCGTTTACTCGGGAGATTCGTATGAACTGAGGAAGGAAGCCCGGGCGGGCGAGATCTGTGCGCTCACGGGGCTTACCGCCACAAGGCCGGGGATGGGGATCGGAAACGAGAAAAACAACACCTGGCGGCTGCTCGCTCCGGTTCTTCGAAGCACGGTGACGGCGAAAGACGGATCGGATCTGAGGGCCGTTCAGAAAGCGATCCGGACGCTCGGTGAGGAAGAACCGATGCTGCAGGCTCAGATTGATGATGAGACCGGAATGATCAGCATCGGCGTTATGGGACAGGTTCAGACCGAGGTTCTGCATCAGGTACTGCTTGACCGCTTCGGCATCGACGCGGCGTTCGGACCCGGAATGATCCAGTACAAAGAAACGATCGCGGAGCCGGTCGAAGGCGTCGGTCACTTCGAACCACTTCGTCACTATGCGGAAGTGCATCTTCTGATGGAGCCGGGAGAGCCGGGAAGCGGGATCGTGATCCGGAGCCGCTGCAGCACGGATCTGCTGGCAGAGAACTGGCAGCGTCTGATCCTTTCTCATCTAAGCGAAAAGAAATTCCGGGGCGTTCTCACCGGATCTGAGATTACAGATATGAAGATCACCCTGATCGGAGGCCGCGCCCATGAAAAGCATACGGAGGGCGGAGATTTCCGTCAGGCGACGTATCGGGCGGTTCGTCAGGGATTGATGATGGCGAAGATGCGCCTCCTTGAACCGGTCTGTTCCTTTCGGATGAGGATACCTCAAGAAACGATCGGCCGTGCGCTCAATGATCTCACGCAGATGGAAGCAGAGTTTGATCCTCCGATGGTGATCGGAAGCGAAGCGGAAATTACAGGAAAGGTGCCCGCCTCCGGAATCGGCGATTACCAGATCACGCTGACGTCCTATACCGCCGGACGGGGTGAAATCCAGACGGCTCTGCTCGGATATTTTCCATGCCACGATGCCGAAAGGGTGATCGCGGAGGCGGCCTATGAGCCGGACCGCGATACGGCAAATCCCTCTTCCTCTATATTCTGTTCGCACGGTGCAGGCGTTCTGATTCCCTGGGCTCAGGTCCGTGATGTGATGCACGTCGATACCGGATGGAGGCCGGGACTGCATCTGTCGGAAGACGGATGGGTTCGGGACGCTTCGGAAATCCGTTCGGATTTTGACCTGGATGAATCGGGGGACGCGCTTCTCACGGCGGAATCAGTCCGGAAGAAGCGCAGAGAAAAAGACGAATCACGGATGACCTTCAAAGAGCGCGAGAGACTTCGCGGCGCCGCGGAGCAGGAGCTGAAGGAAATTTTTGAGCGGACGTACGGGACAGTCCGCGACCGGAACGGAATGGAATCCGCGACGCTGGACCGCCATGTGGAGGAGTCTGCACTTTATGATCAGCAGTGGCGGGATTATCAGAGCCGTGACCGGTTGGACCAGAATGCAAGAAAGAAAAAAGAAGTGAAGAACGGGAAACATGCGGCAAATCATCCCTTGAAGCGATATCTTCTCGTGGACGGGTACAATATCCTGTTCGCGTGGGACGATTTAAGGGCGCTCGCTGCGAAAAATATCGATTCGGCAAGAGATGCCCTGACTGACCGGATGTCGGAATTCCAGGGAGCATCTCCGGATCTCACCGTAATCCTCGTATACGATGCATATAAGGTGCGCGGCCGCGGACGAAGCATCGTCCGCACCGGCGGGATCCGCGTCGTGTACACGAAAGAGGCGGAGACGGCAGACGCATATATCGAGAAGACGGTCCATGAAATTGCGGGTGATCATCAGGTGCTTGTCGCGACATCCGACGGATTGGAACAGACGATCATCCTCGGAGAGGGGGCGGCGAGAATTTCCGCAAGAGAGCTCCTCGCGATGACAGAGCGGGCAAGAGATGAAGTACGCGAGCGATCCGCTGATGTGGGGAGCGGCGGAGCGGCACTCACACGGTTTATGGATCATGCGCCGGATGAGGTGAAGGCGGCGCTTCAGGATCGTAAAGCACTTCCCGGAAAGAAATGAGCCGGACGGGACGGATTTTACAGAGAGGTGGATTACATTGGCAGATTCCAATATTACAAAAAATGCGCTTGCAAATTCAATGAAGGCACTGATGAAGGAAAAGCCATTTGATAAAATCAGCGTTATCGATATCTGCCGCGGATGCGGGATGAACCGCAAGAGTTTTTATTACCATTTTAAAGACAAATATGATCTGGTGAACTGGATCTTTTACATGGATTTCATCCTGTACATCGGACACGCCGAGTACAACGACGTGTGGGATCTTCTCACGGTCGTCGCGAAGCTGTTTTACCGTGATCAGGAGTTTTACCGCGCCGCGTTCCGGATTGAGGGGCAGAACTCGTTCCGCGAGTATTTCTGCGAATCGATGATCCCCATCGTCTCCTTCTTCATCGAAGAGCAGGGAGACGATGACGATGACCGGAAAATCCTGGTCGCCTCGTTCTGCGACGCCTATCTTGCAGTTCTTGAACGGTGGCTGATCAGCGGCTGCACCATCTCACCGGAGGAATATATACGAAAGATCCGAAAAATGTTCCGGATGATCGCAAAATGAGACAGAACCGGTTTATTCTGAATCCACCGGAAGCGCGACGGACAGGATCTGTTCGAGGGAAAATGTGTGACGGCATTCTATGACAGTATCATCCGTTGTGAGAATGTTCCCGTCACCGAGCATTTCGATGTAGATGTCGTTTCTGCTGTCCGTGATGATACGGCCGATCTGCATCACATCGGAGCGCTGTTCGAAAATAATGAAAGGATACTTCGGCTCGGTACGAAGGCGTTTGACAAAACGGCTCATTTTTTCGCACGTCTTTTTCGAACAGTTTTCATCCGGGGCCACGATGACGAATGATCCGCTGTAGGGAAGAAACTCTTCCGCGCGGCTCCCTTCCGTCCACTGGAGCAGCGTGTCGTCTCCGTAAAAATCATACAGGCCGAACAGGGATTTCTGCTGTTTCATCTTTTTGACATTCTCCGCGGTGGAGTCCTTCGCTGCCTGGAACAGGAACAGTGTATTTCTGCATTTTTTTATGATGGACAGCTGCTCAGGAGAAAGATGCCCCTCCGGAAGCAGGCAGATGAATGCAGAATCCGGATGCTCTGCGAACATCAGAAGCAGCTGATCGACGGCCTGCATGGTGCCGCCGCAGCGGATCAGGTACGTGTAGATCCCGAGGTCATTGCCCTGGCTGACGATATGACTCATATCTGCGGCGTCGATGCTCAGAGGTTCGGACGGATCCGTGCGAATAACGATGCACCACGGAATGTTGAACGGTTTTTTGCCGTCGAGTCCCCGGATCACCTTCCCGCCGAATGTGAGAGAATTGTAGCCGATGTTGATGCCGAATTCTTTGATGTTCGTCCGGCTGGTGTTTCGGAGAAGGTTCCGGATCGCCGTGTAGTACGGGCTGTCGTCATTTTTAAGAAGATCCTGGAGCATCTCGTAGATTACATCAAGAAATCGTCCCGTCGCAAAATTTCTTCCCATATCGGTCAGCTTCCGGATGCTTCGGTTCGGATCCTCATCGATCTCCCGGAGACTCCGGTCAACGGTCGCGTCGATAATTGCACGTGTAATTTTATTTGGTTTCATGTTCTGACTCCTGTCTGTGCCGGCGGTCCGGCTTTCTGATCGTATGGTACTTTATTATAGTCTCATCAGACACGGGCGTGAACGGACAGGTTTTGAAATCTGTCCGAAACATCATAATTTTTGTAATTGATTCAAAACCGGTCCGGGTATATTTTTCTTTACAAATCCGGGATGCAGTGATAAAATATCTCATTGTGAGTAATCACAGCCTTGTTTTCCGCACGAAGCGCGGAAAGCCAAATGTCCAAAAGGAGGAAGAGACATGAACAAATATGAACTCGCACTTGTGGTAAGTGCAAAGCTCGACGACGCGGCGAGAGAAGCGGTCGTTGAGAAGGCAAAAGGTTATGTAACACGCTACGGCGGGGAGATCTCCGAGGTTGAAGAGTGGGGCAAGAAGAGACTTGCTTACGAGATTCAGCACGAGCGTGACGGCTACTACTTCTTTGTAGAGTTCGAGGCTGAGCCGACTGCTCCCGCAGAGATCGAGAGACATGTCCGCATCATGGACAGCGTCCTGAGATATCTGATCGTCCGCAGAGATGAAAATGGAGAAGAGGCTGCAGTTGAGGCAACGGCTGAGGACGCTGCATCGGCAGAGGAAGCAAAGGAGGAGAACTGATCATGGCATACGCGAACAATAACGGAGACAGAGAAGAATATCGTTCCAGAAGAAGAACCCCGAGAAGAAGAAGAAAGGTCTGTGTTTTCTGCGGAAAAGACAGCACGATCAGCTACAAGGATGCTGCAAAGCTGAGACATTATATTTCCGAGAGAGGTAAAATTCTTCCGAGAAGAGTCACCGGAAACTGTGCAAAGCATCAGAGAGCGATCACGCTCGCGATCAAACGTGCAAGACATATGGCGATCCTTCCCTACACAGAGGACTGATCAACAGACCGCCGCGCCGATATGGCGCGGCGGTTTTGTCGTAAAACGGCAGATAAGGCCGGGGTCCCTTATCCGGCTGTCAAGAGGCCGGGATATGCCGTCCGGGGCGGCTCCGCGTTGAAATGGACCCTGCACTGTGCTAAAATAATCAGAAGCTGAAATTCGGGGAGAGTATTTATGGCGAAGGGGAAACGAAGCCGTTCCGCGCGGGAACGCGGTGATTTTTATGATTACAGTCTTCTGGCGGTGGTGATTATTCTGATCTGCTTCGGACTGGTTATGCTTTACAGTGCAAGCGCCTACGAGGCAGCCACATCGTCCGCCATCAAAGACGATATGTTTTACTTTCGGCGGCAGGCGGAGTTCGATGTGGCTGCGATTGTTCTCGCGGTGTTCCTCTCGAACCTCCGGAACGCGGATTATCATTTCGCGATCCGGATCGCGCCGGCGGTCTATGTGATCTCCTTCGTTCTGATGGCGATGGTGAAATATTCACCCCTGGGGCGCTCTGCAGGCGGCGCGCGCCGGTGGCTGTATCTGGGCGTTCAGTTTCAGCCTTCCGAGATCGCGAAGATTGCGGTGATTCTGTCCACTTCGTACCTGATCCTGCGGATCGGGAAAAATATGGGCACGGTAAAGGCATTTTTTGTATTGATCTTTTTCGGTGCGGTTCAGGCCGTCGGAGCGTTTTATCTGACCGATAACCTGAGCACGGGAATCATCATCATGGGAATCTGTTTTTTCATGGTTTTTCTGGCAAGTCCGAATACACGCCGGTATCTCGTCCTTTTTGCCGCAATCGGCGTCACGATCGCGGTGTCGCTGTTCGCTATCAACCGGATCTTCAGCAGCAGCTCGAATTTCCGGATGCGCCGGATCCTCGTGTGGCTGCACCCCGAAAAATACCTCGCTTCGGGCGGATATCAGGTGATGCAGGGTCTGTACGCGATCGGATCGGGCGGTTTGTTCGGCAAGGGACTCGGGAACAGCACGCAGAAACTGTCCACGATTCCGGAGGCCCAGAATGACATGATTTTTTCGATTATCTGCGAAGAACTGGGACTGTTCGGCGCAATTATTGTTCTGCTGCTTTTTGCTTACCTGCTGTACAGACTGTTCTTTATCGCACAGAATGCGCCGGATTTGTACGGAACGCTGATCGCAAGCGGAGTCTTTGTCCACATCGCGCTTCAGGTGATTCTCAATATCTGCGTGGTGCTGAACCTGATTCCGACGACCGGCGTGACACTTCCATTTGTCAGTTACGGAGGGACATCCGTCATCTTTCTGATGATAGAAATCGGAATGGCGCTGAATGTTGCGCGGCAGATCCGTTTCGAAGATGAACCGGGAAAGGAAGGTGCAGGCAATGAGTATCCGATATCTGAAAGAAATTCTGAGAGAGGGTAAGCATATCGTCTGTCTTCTCGGAAGAGAGGCAGCCGCCCAGAACGGAGGCGTATTTTACCAGAGAGACTTCAGTTACGACATCGAGAGTAAGTACGGGATGTCTCCGGATGAAATTTTCAGCACGACGTATTTTCACAACCGGCCGCAGGAATTTTTCCGCTTTTACCGGGAAGAGGTACTGATGAAACGGGCCGAACCGACCGGTGTTCATTCTGTGTTGAAGCGGATGCAGGATGACGGAAAACTGTCCGCGATCATCACGCGGGGATTTTTTAATGCTTCACAGAAGGCCGGATGCACCAATGTCATACATCTGTATGGAACGGTCGACGACAACCGCTGTCCGCACTGCGGCGAAAAATACAGCGCCGAATATATTCTGGAACACCGGCCGATTCCGAAATGCGAAAAATGCGGGACCATGATCCACCCCGGCGTCATTCTTGCCGGTGAGATGCTGGATTCGTCTGTCGTCACCAATGCGGCGGAAGCGATATCCTGTGCGGACACATTGCTCGTCGTCGGATGCAATCTCGCGTCAAGGCTCGGATCACTCGCGCGCTACTTTAACGGAAACAAGATCGCACTAGTCAATACAATCGAACATTACACCGACCGACGAGCGGACTGCGTCTGCATCGGGCCGTCGCTGGAGGATATTCTGACCGGCGCATACCCGGAGGCGGAACCGGAGTCTGAAATAACAGAAGCGGACGGTACCAGAAAAACGGATAAGGAGAGAGACAAGAAATGAGTACAGTCAAGACAAGATTCGCACCGAGCCCGACCGGCCGTATGCACGTGGGCAACCTGCGCACGGCGCTTTATTCCTACCTGATCGCGAAGCATGCAGACGGAAAATTTATGCTTCGTATCGAAGATACGGACCAGGAGCGTTTTATGGAGGGTGCACTTGACATTATCTACCGCACGCTCCGCGAGACGGGACTTCTCTGGGACGAGGGGCCGGATAAGGACGGAGGCGTCGGCCCGTATGTGCAGAGTGAACGCTGTGAGGCGGGCATCTATATGAAGTACGCGAAACAGCTGATTGAGCAGGGCGACGCCTATTACTGCTTCTGCACACCGGAACGCCTGAATTCTCTGCGGCGGGTCGTCGCGGGAAAAGAGCTGCTTATGTATGACAAGCACTGTCTCCATCTCTCGAAGGAAGAGATCCGGGCAAATCTTGACGCCGGTAAACCCTACGTGATCCGTATGAATATGCCGACGGAAGGAACGACGACGTTTCATGATGAGATCTACGGTGATATCTCAGCTCCGAATGAGGAACTGGATGATATGATTCTGATCAAATCGGACGGATACCCGACGTACAACTTTGCAAATGTGATCGACGATCACCTGATGGGAGTCACTCATGTCGTGCGCGGAAATGAGTATCTATCGTCGACGCCGAAGTACAATCTGCTGTACAAGGCGTTCGGATGGGAGGTTCCTACCTATATTCACTGTCCGCTGATCACAAATGAAGAGGGAGCAAAACTTTCGAAGCGCTCCGGACATTCCTCGTTTGAAGACCTGATCGAACAGGGATTTGTGACGGAAGCCGTCGTCAATTTTGTCGCGCTGCTCGGCTGGAGTCCGGAGGGAGAGAACGAAATCTTTTCTCTGCAGGATCTTGTCAAAGCCTTTGATTACCGGAGAATCAACAAATCCCCTGCGGTTTTTGATATGCAGAAGCTTCGCTGGATGAACGGCGAATATATCAGGAATATGGAGGATCATGCATTCCTGGACCGCGCGATGCCGTACATCGATCAGGTGATCACAGCGGATTACGACAAGAAGAAGATCGCGGATATGGTCAAAACCCGCATCCAGGTGTTCCCGGATATTCCTGAGATGATCCGGTTCTTCGAGGAGCTTCCCGAGTACGACGTGGCGATGTACAACCATAAAAAATCGAAGAGCACACTGGAAAGTTCGAAAAAGGTACTCTCTGAGACGATTCCGATCCTCGCGGCACTTGATCCGTTTGACAATGATTCGATGTTCGACGCGCTGAAAGCATACGCGGGCGGACAGGGACTCAAGGTCAACACCGTGATGTGGCCGCTGCGGACCGCGGTTTCCGGAATGGCCGCGACGCCTTCGGGAGCGACCGGAATCATGGATGTTCTGGGGAAGGATGAATCAATCCGCCGCCTGAAGGCAGGGCTTGCAAAAATTGAAGCAGCCCAATAAAGAGCAGGCGGAGGCGATCCGGCACCGGGAAGGGCCGATGCTCGTCCTTGCCGGTCCCGGGACCGGTAAAACCACGGTGATCGCCGGGCGATGCGCCGCACTCATCGGGAGCGGCGTCCCTGCCGGATCAATTCTTGTCGTGACGTTCACACGGGCTGCCGCCGCGGAGATGCGTTCGCGCATCCGGGCGGTTCTTGGCGAACGGGCAGACGGGGCGGCGATCGGTACGTTCCACGGTATTTTCTACGGGATGCTGAAAAAGGTGTACCGCATACAGAGCGGAACCGTGATCGGAGCGGGAGAACGCAGGGATCTGATCCGGTCGCTGATCGCTCAGATCTACCCGGACGGCCTGAGGGAACCGGATCTTCCGGAACAGGCCGGACGGGAGATCAGCCTCGTCAAGACCGGGAGAATCCGCCTGTCAAATTATTATTCGGGAGCGCTTCCGGACGAAGTGTTCCGGAAACTTGCGGGACGTTATGCGGAAGAACTGAAAAAAAGAAAGCAGATCGATTTTGATGATCTGATCCTGCTCTGCTGGCAGATGCTCAGGAAGTACCCTGAGATTCTGAAGCGCTGGCAAAATAAATGGAAGTATATCCTGATCGACGAGTTTCAGGATATTTCGCCGCTTCAATATGAAGTGATGCGTATGCTGGCACTCCCCGAAAACAATCTGTTCATCGTAGGCGATGATGATCAGTCCATCTATCGTTTCCGCGGAGCAAATCCGTCGATCATGCTGAATTTCGGCAAAGATTATCCGGATGCCGGGATGATCGCGCTCCGGAAAAATTACAGAAGTACGCCGGAAATCCTGGACTTTGCTTCGCGTGTGATCAGCGGAAATCACAGCCGTTTTGCGAAACAGATCGAAGCGGTCAGACCTTCCGGAAAACCGGTGGGCTTCCGCATGTTCCGGGATCTCTTTGAAGAGGCGGATTTTCTGTCTCGTCATATCCGAAAGAAGATAGACTGCGGAATCGATCCTGACCGGATCGCGGTTCTCGTCCGCACCAACGCAGGCGCCCGCCATGTGATCGAGCGCTTTCTGTCCGACCGGATACCGTTTCGTGCGCTGGAGACGATTCCCTGTATCTATGATCACTGGGCTGCGAAAGATATCCTGACCTATCTGGAGATCGCAAACGGAGGCATGACCCGGGCGAATTTTTTAAGAATCTGCAACCGCCCGCTGCGATATCTTTCAAGAGAGGCTTTTGCGGAGCGGGAGGTCTCCTTCGGCCGGCTGTACGATTTTTACCGCGGGAAAGAGTGGATGCAGAAGCGAATCGCACGGCTTGAAAACGATATCCGGACAATCCGGCATTTATCGCCGTACGGGGCGATCTGCTATATCCGGAAATCCGTCGGGTATGATGATTACATCGCAAACTACGCGGACGATCACGGGATGCCCGCCGGCGCGCTGACGGACGTTCTTGACGAGATCGCTGACAGTGCGAAAAGCTGCAGGTATTACGCGGAATGGAAAACCCGGATTGAACAGTTCCGGATGAATCTGCATGAAATGACCGACACGGTGCCGGAACACGGAGTGATGATCTCAACCCTGCATGCCGCGAAAGGAACCGAATATGATCTCGTATACCTCATCGATGTCAATGACGAAGTGATCCCGCACAAAAAAGCCGTACTCGACGCGGACATCGAAGAAGAGCGGAGAATGTTCTATGTCGGCCTGACACGCGCGCGGGACGAGCTTTTTATCAGCGCGGTTATGAACCGCTACGGGAAAGCCGCCGGTCTGTCTCCTTTTTTATCCGGGATCAAAACGGCGGAGAAATGAAACTTTGAGGTGAACAGTATGGTCCTGCACGGAGTTAAGGCAAACAAAGATGATGGGAGAACACCGGCAGAGCGGTTCCTGCAAAGACTCAGAAGCCGGAAGGAACATCTTCTGAAGGCGTTGAGATGGAAGCGAAGCCGGGAAATGGGGCTTTCTCACAAAGACGTCACCGCGATGATTCCGCGGTACCTTTCGGATGATCTTTCAGACCGGGAGCTGATCGCGTTTCTCAAGCACATCAACAGCTGCAGGGAGTGCTATGAAGAACTCGAGACGATGTTCATGGTCGATCGTACGATCCATTATCTCGATGACGGACAGGACGGTTCTTTTGATCTGACGCCTGAGCTGATCCGGGATATGGAGCGAAAGCTTCACCGCGTCCGGGTCAACAGAATGCTGGTGAAATTCCGCGTGTCTGCGGCTTTGTCTGCTGTTTTCCTTTTTTCGATGGCCGTGCTGGATTTCTTCGGTATTTTCCCGATCTCCCGCTTTCTGTAATCTGCCATCTGCGGTTATCTGCTCCAAACGTACTGATAAGGATGAATTATTATGCGCGAAAAACTTTTGCTGATTGACGGACATAGTATGCTGAACCGCGCGTTTTACGGCATTCCCCTTCTGACCAATTCCGAGGGGCTGCACACGAACGCGGTCTATGGATTTCTGAATATCATGCTGAAGGTCTGTGAAGAGGAGAAGCCACAGTATCTGACTGTGGCTTTTGATGTTCATGCTCCCACCTTCCGCCACAAAAAATTTGAAGAATATAAGGGAACAAGAAAGGCGATGCCGGATGAGCTGCGCGAGCAGGTTCCGCTGATCAAGCAGGTACTCACCGCGATGAAAATTCCGATCGTCGAATGCGAAGGATATGAAGCGGATGATGTTCTCGGCACGCTTTCGCGGGAGGGGGAAGCGGCAGGCCTGTCTGTGACGATTCTGACGGGAGACCGGGATCTTCTTCAGCTTGCGACCGATACGATCAAAATCCGTATTCCGAAGACATCAAAGGGTAAAACCGAGGTCTTCGATTACTATGCGGAGGATGTGAAACGCGAGTATCAGGTGACACCGTCCGAATTTATCGACGTCAAGGCGCTGATGGGTGATTCCTCAGACAATATTCCCGGAATCCCGGGAGTCGGAGTCAAGACAGCGACGAATCTTATCGTAACGTATCATTCCATCGAGTCCGCACACGATCATATCGACGAGATCAAACCGAAGAAGGCGATGGAATCACTCAGAGATCACTATGATCAGGCGGTTCTTTCGAAAGATCTGGCGACGATCCGTCTGGATGCGCCTGTCACATTTGATCAGAAGCAGGCGGTGATCGGAAATCTTTACACCCCGGAAGCTTATGATCTGTTTAAAGAGCTGGATTTCAGAAATCTGCTCGGCGGTTTCTCCGATGCGGACAAAAAGCAGCAGGAGTACCCCCGGCCTCTGATCGTGCCGGAATATGAGCGGGACCGTGTCCTGAAGGCAGCGCTTTCTGCGGAACGGACAGGACTTGCCGCACTCGTCGGCCGGGAGTGGTCGCTTCTCGGAATCGGTGTCTGCACCGGACCTGACACGGTGTACTTTTTGCCGTCGGAGGGCCGGGAAGACCGCTCATTGAAAGAAATAACCGGACGGATCCTGACGGATGCGGAGCAGCCGGCCGTCTTCGATTTGAAGGAAATCCTGAATGCCGTTCCGGCACCGGAGAGAAGCAGCATCATTGACGTCCGCATCGGCGCGTATCTCCTCGAACCGCTTCGTTCGGATTACCCCTGCGATGTGATCGCGTCAGAGTACGGAAAGGTGTTGATTCCGTCCGCCACGGAGCTTTTTGACGGCAGGAAAACACCGGATCCGGAGAAGATGACAAAGGAAGTGGCTGCAGAGTATATCGGCTGTGCAGCGTACGCGGCGTACGTGAGCGCGGAGCCGATTCTGGCGAAGCTGGATGAGACCGGTATGCGGAGGCTCTTCGATGAAATCGAGATGCCGCTTGTCTATACGCTCTCTGTGATGGAACGGAACGGAATGCACGTCGAGAAGGAGGCGCTCGAAGCGTACGGGCAGGAACTCGGAAATCAGATCCGTGTTCTTGAAGAAAAAATATATGAAGGGGCCGGCAGGCATTTTAACATCAACTCCCCGAAACAGCTCGGCGAGATTCTCTTTGAAGACATGAAGCTGCCGGGAGGAAAGAAAACAAAAACCGGCTATTCGACGGCTGCCGGTGTTCTTGAAAAGCTTGCCCCGGCCGTGCCGTTCGTTCAGGATGTGCTGACCTACCGGCAGCTCGCGAAGCTGAAATCAACGTATGCGGACGCGCTTCCCGGATACATCCGCAAAGACGGAAGAATTCATTCCAATTTCAACCAGACGATTACGGCGACAGGAAGAATCTCGAGTAATGAGCCGAATCTCCAGAATATTCCGGTCCGCATGGAACTCGGACGCCGGATCCGGCGCGTTTTTGTGCCCGAGGATGGCTGTGTCTATATCGACGCAGACTATTCTCAGATTGAACTTCGTGTACTCGCCTCCATGTCGGGAGATGAGAAGCTGATCGAGGCGTACCGCCAGGCGAGTGATATTCACAGACTGACGGCGTCACAGGTGTTCCATGTGCCGTTTGATCAGGTCACCCCGCTCCAGAGACGAAATGCGAAAGCTGTAAATTTCGGGATCGTATACGGAATCAGTTCCTTCGGTCTGAGTCAGGATCTTTCGATCAGCCGGAAGGAAGCGGCGGATTATATCGAAAATTATTTCAAGACCTACCCGAAAATCAAGTCGTTTCTTGAAGGACTCGTCACATCGGCAAAGGAAAAAGGTTATGCGGAAACGCTGTACGGCAGAAGACGGCCGGTCCCGGAACTCGCAGAGAGTAATTTTATGCGGCGGCAGTTCGGCGAACGTGTCGCGATGAATTCTCCGATACAGGGTACGGCGGCAGATATCATCAAGATTGCGATGAACCGCGTCAGAAGGCGGCTTGAAGCGGAAGGATGCCGTGCAAAACTGATTCTTCAGGTTCACGATGAGCTTCTGATCGAATCTCCCCTGGAGGAAGCGGATCATGTATCCGCCCTTCTGCGGGATGAGATGGAGCACGCGGCGCAGCTTTCCGTCGACCTTGAGGTCGACCTGCACGAGGGGAAATCGTGGTACGATGCAAAATAAGACGGGACAGGCGGAATTTTGTTCCGCCCGGTCAGACGGACGGATATGGATCACAGGAGGCCGGTCATGAGGAAAATAGGGATTACTGGCGGTGTTGGCTGTGGAAAAAGTGAAGTCATGGAATATATCTCCGCACATTATGATGCGGTGACGATCCGCGCGGATGAAGTCGGAAGAAAGCTGATGGAGCCTGACGGCGCCTGCTTTGATCCGGTCGTGGCGCTGTTCGGGACGCGGATCCTCAGGGCGGACGGTACGATGGACCGTGCAAAAATCGCGGAAGAAGTCTTCGCAGACAGCGACAGGAGAGAAGCGCTGAATCATATCATCCATCCGGCGGTCCGGAATTATATCACAGACGCCATGGATCTGGCGCGGCAGGCCGGACACAAATGGTTCTTCCTCGAGGCGGCACTGCTGATCGAAGAGGATTATGGTGCCATTCTCGATGAATTGTGGTATATTTATGCGGAGGAAACGGTTCGAAGGCGCCGCCTTGCAGCCAGCCGCGGGTATTCAGAAGAAACGATCGATTCTATCATGAGAAATCAGCTCTCCGAAGAGGCATTCCGCGACGCGTGCGGTTTTGTGATCGACAACAGCGGAGATTTCAGCGAAACAGCCGCGGCGATTGACCGGAAAATGAGGAAAAACAAGAGATGAGAGTCTGCAGTATTGCCAGCGGCAGCAGCGGAAATTGCATATTTGCCGGGAGTGAGCACACAAGTGTTCTGTTCGATGCCGGGATCAGCGGGAAGAAAACCGAAGCGGGTCTCAACGCGATCGGCATGACGGGATCAGATCTGGACGCGATTTTCATCACCCACGAGCATTCGGATCATATCCGCGGACTCGGCGTCCTCGCGCGGAAGTTCCATGTACCGGTTTATTCGACGGAAAAGACACGGGACGCGATCCTTACCGGAGGGAACGTCGGAAAGATTCCCGGGGAACTGTTCCGGACCGTGGAAGCGGATGCGGTCACAAAAATCGGAGATCTGGATATTCTTCCGTTTCATATTTCCCACGACGCAGCGGATCCTGTCGGATACCGCATCGCCTGCGGAAGGAAGAACGCAGCGATTGCGACGGACATGGGAATGTATGATGATTATACGATCTCGCATCTTCAAAACCTCGATGTTCTGTTCATCGAGGCAAATCATGATGTTCGAATGCTTGAAGCGGGCCGTTACCCGTATCCGCTGAAGCGAAGGATTCTGAGCGAGCGGGGACATCTTTCAAATGAAGATTCCGGAAGACTGCTCGGAGAAATTCTCCACGATCACATGAAACACATTTTTCTCTCGCACCTGTCGAAAGAAAACAACTATCCGGCACTCGCATTTGAGACGGTCAGCGCCGAGGTGACGATGGGCGATAACCCGTACCGGGCCGCGGACTTTCCGATCACAGTCGCGAAGCGCGACGAAGTCAGCGACGAGATTACCTTCTGACAGAAAGGATCAGACATGAAAAAGACAATTATTACCGTAACAGGACGCGACACGGTCGGCATCATTGCCCGCGTCTGCAATTATCTGGCTGAAGAGAACGTCAATATCGAGGATATCTCGCAGACCATCCTGCAGGGTTATTTCCATATGATGATGATCGCCGATACGTCCGCCTCAAAAAAGGATGTGGGCGATCTGGCGGAGGATCTGGACCAGATCGGGAAGGAGATCGGAGTCTCGATCCACTGCCAGCACGAAGATATTTTCGACATGATGCACAGGATCTGACAGGAGCGGCGCTATGATCAACATTTTTGAAGTCAACGAAACGAATGAGATGATCGAACAGGAAAATCTGGATGTCCGGACGATCACCATGGGGATCAGCCTGCTCGATTGCATCGATTCGAATCTCGATAAAATGAACCGGAAAATCTACGATAAAATCACGTCAACCGCGCGGAACCTGCTTCCGGTCGGACGTGAGATCGAGCGTGAGTACGGAATTCCGATCGTCAACAAGAGAATTTCGGTCACACCGATCGCACTGATCGGCGGCTCTGCCTGCAAGACGGTGGATGATTTCGTATCGATCGCGGATACGCTGGACCGGGCGGCGAAGAAGGTCGGGGTCAATTTTCTGGGTGGGTATTCCGCACTCGTTTCCAAAGGAATGACACCGGCGGATGAGCTTTTGATCCGTTCGATCCCGATGGCACTGGCAAAAACCGACCGGGTCTGCAGCTCGGTCAATCTCGGCTCGACGAAGACCGGCATCAATATGGACGCAGTGCGTCTCCTCGGCGAGACAGTGAAGAAGACGTCGGAACTCACGAAAGACGTTGACTGCATCGGATGCGCAAAGCTTGTCGTGTTCTGCAACGCACCGGATGACAATCCGTTTATGGCCGGGGCCTTCCACGGCGTCACAGAACCGGATGTCGTGATCAACGTCGGTGTTTCCGGTCCGGGCGTCGTAAAACACGCCCTCGAAAAAGTCCGCGGAGAAAGTTTCGAGGTTCTGTGCGAGACGATAAAAAAGACGGCGTTTAAGGTCACGCGCGTCGGACAGCTCGTAGCACAGGAAGCTTCACGGAGGCTGAATGTTCCCTTCGGTATCATCGACCTGTCGCTGGCACCGACACCGGCGGTCGGAGATTCGGTCGCGGATATTCTGGAGGAGATCGGTGTGGAGCATGCGGGAGCGCCGGGAACCACAGCGGCGCTTGCTCTTCTGAACGATCAGGTGAAAAAGGGCGGTGTGATGGCGTCCTCCTACGTCGGAGGACTGTCCGGCGCGTTCATACCGGTCAGCGAGGATGCGGGGATGATCCGCGCGGCCCTCGCCGGAGCTCTGACGCTCGAAAAACTCGAAGCGATGACCTGCGTATGCTCGGTCGGTCTCGACATGATCGCGATTCCCGGCGACACGAGCGCCGCGACGATCTCCGGCATCATAGCGGATGAGATGGCACTGGGTATGGTGAACCAGAAGACCACGGCGGTCCGTCTGATTCCGGCGATCGGTAAAAAAGTCGGCGATTCGGTTGAATTCGGAGGACTTCTGGGCGGAGCTCCGGTCATGCCGGTGAATCCGTTTTCCTGTGAATCGTTTATCGGCAGAACCGGAAGAATTCCTGCTCCGGTGCACAGTTTCAAGAACTGACGGGATCCGATGAAAACAGCAGCGGTAATAGCAGAATACAACCCGTTTCACAAGGGTCATGAATATCAGCTCCGGAGAATCAGAGATGACTCCGGAGCAGATTTTATTCTGGTTATAATGAGCGGAGATTTCGTTCAGCGCGGGGCTCCCGCGGTGATCGATAAATATCAGCGGACGAAGTCGGCGCTTTTGGGCGGGGCGGATCTCGTGCTGGAGCTTCCCGCGGCCGCGGCGCTCGGCAGTGCGGGAGATTTCGCGAAAACAGCGGTCGGGATTCTCGACGGTCTCGGAGTCGTCGATGAACTATGGTTCGGCAGTGAGACGGGGGATCTTGAACAGCTGCAGGCGGCGGCCGCTGTGATCGCGGGGGAGCCGGAGCCGTACGGCGCCGTCCTCAGAGAATCTCTGGCGAAGGGTTATTCTTATCCGGCCGCCCAGAGCCGCGCGGCAGAGGCAGTTCTGGAGAAAACCGGAAGCAGGGCGTTTTGCCCGGATTCGGTATTACGATCACCGAACGATCTGCTGGCGACCGCATATCTCGCATCGATGATCCGGTCGGGGAGCCGGATCAGACCGCGGGTTCTGAAAAGGAGAGGGGGAGCGTATCACTCCCGGATCAGCTCCGAATCCGGCTGGTCCGCCGAATCAGTCCGCTCGGAGCTTTCCCGCGGCCGGTTCTCCCGGGCATTCCGTTCACTTCCGGAATACTCCGGGATCCTTCTTCAGGAGGAAGCGGATCGAAACCGTCTTTTGTTTCCGGATGATTTCAGCGACATGGTCCTGTATAAAATCCGGACAGCAGACCCGGAGTCGATCGCCGGATGTGCCGGCGTCACCGATGATCTTGTAAACCGGATGAAAAAAAACTGCTATTCCTGTCAGACCGTCTCTGCGTTTGCCGATGCGCTGAAGACAAAAAATCTGACACGGACAAGAATCGACCGCGCGCTTTTTTCCGTGCTTCTTGGCATCCGGAAGGGAGATGCGGGGATAACGGCACAGGCCGATCGTGTGCGGGTGCTCGGTTTTCGCCCGGGTGCGGAAAGGCTGATCGGAGAAGCAGCGCGCAGCGGCCGCACAGTGCCCGTGATCGGGGCGAAAAATATGCCGGAATGGTACGGGACGGATGTACTGGCCTCCAATCTCTGCGAGGCGTTCCGCTCGAAGAAGGGCGGAGCAAAATTTCACCATGAGTTCACGAAAAATGTGGTTAAATTGTAGAATTTTCATCAGAAATTGTATCAGATGAGAAGCAAATCTTGTCTGTTTTTTTCAAACGTATTATACTAAACAATGATTGTTAATGATGGTGTTGTTGGTATATTCCACAAAAAATGAGTTGTTGATAAGGAGAAACGCTATGGCATATGGATTCGGTGCAATGATTGACCAGCTGAAAAAAAATCCGAAGAAGATTGTCTTCACAGAAGGTACGGATGAGAGAATTCTGGAGGCGAGCTCCCGTCTTCTCGCGAGTAATTTCCTTCAGCCGATCCTGGTAGGAAATCCGGATGAGGTTATGGATGCGGCTGAAAAAGCGGGTTACAACGTCCGCGGCGCGAGAATCATCGATCCGAAGAGCTACGAGAGATTCGACGAAATGGTTGAATTATTCTGTGAGCTTCGCAAGAAAAAAGGCGTGACGCCGGAGCAGGCAAGGGGCATCCTTTCCTCCGCAAACTATTTCGGAACAATGCTGGTTAAAATGGGTGAGGCGGACGCGCTTCTGGGAGGAGCGACGTATTCGACCGCTGACACCGTCCGTCCGGCGCTTCAGGTAATTAAGACCAAACCCGGAAATAACATCGTATCCTCCTGCTTTATCCTTGTACGTCCGTCTGCGAGCGGTGAAAATGAAGTTCTCGCCATGGGCGACTGCGCGATCAACATTCATCCGACCGAGGACGACCTTGTGGAGATCGCAGGTGAAACGGCTGAATGCGCGAAAGTCTTCGGCATCGACCCGAAGGTCGCGTTCCTGAGTTATTCGACCGTCGGCTCCGGAAAAGGAGAGGACGTGGACAAGATGCGCAATGCTACAGCAAAGGCGAAGGAAAAATATCCAGATCTTCCGATCGTCGGCGAGATCCAGTTCGATGCAGCTGTTTCTCCGCGTGTCGCCAAGACGAAACATCTTCCGACTGATGTCGCGGGACATTGCAACACCTTTATCTTCCCGGATATCAACGCCGGAAACTGCGGATACAAGATTGCCCAGCGCCTCGGAGGATTTGACGCTTACGGCCCGATCCTTCTCGGACTGAATGCGCCGATCAACGATCTTTCCAGAGGATGCAACGGTCAGGAAGTTTACTCGATGGCAATTATTACGGCGGCACTGGCATAAGTCCCCGCGTCCGGAAGTAAGAATTAAGGAGATACACGATGAAAGTACTTGTTATTAACTGCGGAAGCTCTTCTCTTAAATATCAGCTGATCGACTCGGATTCCGAACAGGTCCTCGCAAAGGGTCTCTGCGAGAGAATCGGAATCGACGGACGCCTCACTTACCAGAAGGCGGGCGGCGAGAAGGAGATCACCGACGAGGCGATGCCGACCCACAAAGAAGCGATTCAGCTCGTTCTTTCCGCGCTGACGAACAGCAAAACGGGCGCGCTTGCGGATCTTTCCGAGATCGACGCGGTGGGACACCGTATTGTCCACGGCGGAGAGAAATTCTCCAGCTCGGCGATCGTCACAGATGAGATGATCAGGGAGGTAGAGGAATGCTCCAGCCTCGCTCCGCTGCACAATCCGGCAAATCTGATCGGGATCCGTGCGTGCAAGGAGCTGATGCCGGGCGTCCCGATGGTCGGCGTATTCGACACCGCTTTTCATCAGACCATGCCGAAGAAGGCGTATCTGTACGGCCTTCCGCGCGAATATTACACGAAGAACGGCATCCGCAAATACGGATTCCACGGAACATCTCACAGCTTCGTATCGAAGGAGACCGCAAAATTCCTCGGCCTCGATCTTGCGCATTCCAAAATCATCGTGGCGCACCTTGGAAATGGTGCTTCCATCTGCGCGGTGAAGGACGGAAAGAGCGTTGACACAAGCATGGGTATGACTCCGCTTTCCGGTCTCGTTATGGGTACCCGTTCGGGCGACATCGATCCGTCGATCGTTCAGTTCATCAGTAAGAATGAGGGTCTGGATGTGGACGGCGTCATGGATGTCCTGAACAAAAAGTCCGGCGTTTTCGGACTGTCTGACGGCCTTTCCAGTGATTTCCGCGATCTGGAGAGCGCAGCCGGCGAGGGAAATGACGCTGCGGCAGAGGCGCTTGATGTTTTCGCTTATCGTGTCGCAAGCATTATCGGCGAATACATCGCGGTTCTTGACGGAGTCGATGCGATCGCATTCACTGCAGGAATTGGAGAGAATGACGGACTTGTCCGCGCAAATGTGATGAACTATTTCCATTACATGGGCATCGAGATCGATCCGGAGAAGAATCAGCTCCGCGGCGAGAACGTCAAAATTTCCACGGATGATTCGAAGGTGGCTGTCTGCGTCATCCCGACGAACGAGGAACTTATGATCTGCCGCGAGACCGTCGCGCTTGTGAAATAAAATCCTTGACATTCGCTGCCCCTGCATATATAATATTCGAGTATGACTGAGATACAACTGATCGCTCGATCATCAATATAGAGCAAGAGGAGGTGTGAGAAATGTCCATCTGTCCGAAAAATAAATCTTCCAAGGCAAGACGCGATAAAAGAAGAGCGAACTGGAAAATGTCCGTTCCGAATCTTGTCAAGTGCCCGAAATGCGGCGAGCTTATGATGCCGCACAGAGTCTGCAAGAACTGCGGTACTTACAATATGAAAGAGATCATCGCTGCAAAGTGATGGTCCTTCGGAAGAGTGAATTGATGAAGGGAGGTGTCACGTACGTGGCGCCTCCTTTTTCTTGGCCGCCTGCTGCCGCAGTCCGGGCGCCGGTTTGACACTCCGGAACGCGTCATGCTATAATTTTATGAATCATGTCATAAGGCATGGAATGTACCAGGTATGAAACGCGATTGAAAACAGCATATCGATTAAGGGGATTTGTTCATATGAAGAGAAATAAAATCAAACTGTATTTTGCAGCGGCCGTATGCGGTTCGCTTTTGCTCTCAGGCTGCTCCTTCGGCCATACCGTTTCGAATGTACTGGATGACGGAGCCGAAGAAGTGACCGTCGTCTCCTCCAGTTCGGCAGCCGCGTCCGGAGCAAAAACGATCGTCGATGATTCTCTTGAGGCTCCTGCGTTCGACAAGAATCTGAAGGGCTGCGTCACCGTGATTCAGGGCTCGGAGCTGAGACTGGAGACGGCAGCTTCCGTGAAGGACGGAGGAACCGTGACTTATCAGTGGTACCGGAATAATGTCAACGCAAACGGCGGCGGTACGGAAATCGGAGGGGCGACCGGTGCGACCGTCGACGTCGATACGTCGGAGACCGGCGCGTCATTTTATTACGCCGTTGCAAAAAACACACAGGGTAAAAAAGTCAATCTGTCGGTCAGCGACACCTTCGAGGTCAAGGTGAGCGCGAAGGGAGACTGGCAGAACGATGAAACCGGCTATAAGTATATGCTGGGCGACGGGACGTTTCTTACGGATACAGTGCTCGAAGAAGGCGGAAAAATGTATACGATCAACGCGGACGGATACCGCACAGATGACGGCACGGATATCCCGCAGACGCTGACGAGCAACGACGCGACGATGGATCCGCCACAGGAAACCGACGGCACATCAGACTCCGTATCTTCCAGCTCGGCAGCGACGCCGGAAGATGCACAGTGACAAAGGAGTATTGAATATGGAAATGAATGATTCCGTAAAAGTTGCACTGGATGCGATGGGCGGAGATTATGCCCCGGCAGAAACGGTTAAAGGTGCAATCGCGGCTCTGGATGCAGATCCCAGAATCCGTGTCGCGCTCGTCGGGAAAGAGGATGCGATCCGGCAGGAACTGAGCAAATATCAGTATCAGAAAGACCGCATCGAGATCGTTCCCTGTTCGGAGATGATCGAAATGGCAGAGGCTCCGGTCAACGCGATCCGGACCAAGAAAGATTCATCGCTGGTTGTCGCTATGAATATGGTGAAGGACGGCCAGGCGGACGCGCTGGTATCGTCGGGCAATACCGGGGCAGTTCTTGCCGGAGGACAGCTGATCGTCCGCAGAATCCGGGGTGTGCAGCGTCCGCCCCTCGCACCGTTGATCCCGACTGCAAACGGACCGAAACTTTTGATCGACTGCGGGGCAAATGTAGATGCCCGTCCGCAGCATCTCGTCCAGTTCGCGCATATCGGATCCATTTACATGGAGTCGGTCCTCGGTATCAAAAATCCGAGAGTCGCTCTCGTGAACATCGGCGCGGAGGAAGAAAAAGGCAACGCGCTGGCAAAAGAGACGTATCCGCTCCTCGCCGCTTCGAAAAACATTCATTTCGTCGGAAACATCGAGGCACGGGATATTCCGTACGGCAAGGCAGACGTCATCGTCACGGAAGCATTCGTCGGCAATGTGATCCTGAAGCTGTATGAAGGTCTCGCCAAGGTGCTGATGAAGGGACTGAAAGATTCCATCTACAGTTCAGCCAGAAGCAAAATCGGCGGAGCGCTGCTCAAGCCGGCGCTGAAGGACACGCTCGGCCAGTTCGACGTCAGCCGGTACGGAGGAGCTCCGCTTCTCGGACTTCGGGGTCTGGTGGTCAAGACGCATGGAAGCGCGAAGGCAAATGAGATACGCAATACAATCCTCCAGTGTCTGACATTCAAGGATCAGGACATCAACGGCAAGATCCTGAAATATCTGGAGGAGGAGTCCGCCGCGGAGAAGGAATCTGTCGATAAGGAGGAACGTGACAAATAATGGATCTCGATGACATCCGGCCGATTATCGCCGACGTCCTTCGTGTAGATCCGCGCGAAATCACATCAAGAAGCAGACTAACCGTTGAACTCGGCGCGGATTCGCTCGATCTCTATCAGATCATGGTGAAGACGGAAGAACAGTTCGGAATTCATGTGACGGAACAGGAGTTCAGCAGAATCTATACGGCAGGGGATATTGTCCGTCTGATTATCAAAAACAGGGCGGAGGCAGTAAAATGATCAGTGAAAAACGGTTGAGAGAGCTGGAAGCACGCACGGGTTACCATTTCCGTGATATCGGATGGCTGGAAAAGGCGCTGCGCCACAGTTCTTATACGAATGAAAATAATATGGACCGTCTCGTCTGCAACGAGCGGCTTGAATTTCTGGGCGACGCGGTGCTCGAACTCGCTTCGAGTGAATATCTGTATAATCATTATGAAAATCTGCCGGAGGGGGAACTGACCAGACTCCGCGCAAGTCTTGTGTGCGAGCCGACGCTGGCCTACGATGCGAAGGCTCTGGATCTCGGGTCCTATCTGCAGCTGGGAAAAGGAGAGGACAAGAGCGGAGGGCGCGGCCGCGATTCAGTCGTCTCCGACGCCTTCGAGGCTGTGATCGGCGCGATCTTCATGGATGGCGGATTTGATGCTGCGCGTAATTTTGTACTCCGCTTTGTCATGGACGACGTCGAGCACAAACAGCTCTTTCACGACAGCAAAACGAAGCTCCAGGAACTGGTTCAGAGTATTTCCAAATCAGAAATCACTTATGAACTTACCGGGGAGTCCGGGCCGGATCACCGAAAACGGTTTGAGACACAGGTGCGCGTCGGAGACCGGATTCTCGGCAGCGGAAGCGGCAGTTCAAAGAAATCCTCGGAGCAGCAGGCCGCTTATCACGCGCTCTGCCGGCTTCATGAAGAAGGAAAAGCATGTATTTAAAAAGCATTGTGATGCAGGGATTTAAGTCCTTCGCAAATAAAATCGAACTTGATTTTCACGATGGAATCACCTGCATCGTCGGACCGAACGGAAGCGGAAAAAGTAATGTTGCGGACGCGGTCCGTTGGGTTCTCGGGGAACAGAGTGCCCGGCAGCTTCGCGGCGGTAATATGCAGGATGTCATTTTTTCGGGGACAGAATCCAGAAAACCGCTGGGTTTCGCGATGGTTTCCATCACATTCGACAATTCAGACCATGTGCTCGCTTATGACGCGGAAGAGGTTCAGGTCACAAGAAAACTGTTCCGTTCCGGTGAGAGTGAATACCGGATCAACGGGAGAGCCTGCCGACTGCGCGACATCAACGAGCTTTTTTTCGACACCGGAATCGGCAAGGAAGGCTACTCGATCATCGGACAGGGGCAGATCGACAAAATTCTGAGCGGAAAACCGGAAGACCGGCGCGAGTTGTTCGACGAGGCTGCGGGCATCGTGAAGTTCAAGCGCAGAAAAGCCGCTTCGGTAAAAAAACTCGAAGGCGAAGAGCAGAATCTTGTCCGGGTGAAAGATATCTTGAAGGAACTTGGAGAACGGAAGGATCCGCTGAAGGTTCAGGCCGAAAAGGCGGAACGCTATCTGGTTCTCCGGGATGATCTGAAAGAGGCAGATCTGGCGCTTTTTTTCCGCGACAGCGAGCGGATCAGCGCGCAGATGGACGAGGTAAAGAAGGCTTATGACATTGCCTCCGGGCACCAGGCGGAGGTGGAGGCGGAGTTTGACCGCACGAAGCAGGAGTACAGCCGGATCGAGGAAGAACTTTCAAACCTCGAAGGCGAAATCAACACGGCACGCGAGCTTTGCGCTTCCGATCGAATGCGGTATCAGCAGACGGAAAACGAAATCGGCATTCTGAATGAGCAGATCCGGTCCGGAATCCGGAACGAGGAAGTCCTGAAAACCCGTATCTTTGCGATTGACGAAGAAAAAAAGCGGAGAACCGAGGAAGAAAAATCTCAGCGGGAAGAAAAAGAATCGCTCGGCAGAGAGCTTCTGGAAATCGGAAAACGCCGCGATGAGAGCGCCGCAGCCCTCGAGGAACTCCAGAATAAAATCCGGATGCTTTCGAGTGATACCGAGCAGAACCGCAGCGAGACCATCTCGCTGCTGAACCGCCGTACTTCAATCAGGGAAAAGCTGCAGCGATACGATACGATGCTCGAGCAGATTGAAATCCGGCGTTCAGAAATCAGTTCGTCTCTTCTGCAGAGTGCTTCCGAGCGGCGGTCCGCAAAAGAAGAGCAGGAAAAGCTGAAAAAACAGCACGACGAAGCACTTTCCGATGTGAAAAATCATGAGCGGGAGCAGAAAGAAACCGAAGATTCCCTCCGGACGCTCAAGCAGAAGCTGGATCAGATGAATCACGAGATGGAGACCGGTCTTGGCGCGTATCACCGCGAATCAAGTCGTCTCGAATCTCTGAGAAATCTGGCGGAGCGCTATGAAGGTTACGGAAACAGCGTCAAGCGTGTGATGGCGAAGAAAGACGAAAACCCCGGCATACACGGCGTCGTCGCCGAACTGCTTCAGACCGACCGCCGTTATGAGACAGCGATCGAAACGGCTCTGGGCGGAACCATGCAGAATATCGTCACGGACAATGAGCGGACCGCGAAGGAACTGATCGAATACCTGAAACGCGGCCATTACGGCCGGGCGACATTTCTGCCTCTGACATCGGTGCGATCGGGCCGGCCGTTCGATAACGAAAACGCCCTCAGCGAGCCCGGTGTGCTCGGTACCGCAAGCACGCTCATCCGGTGTGAGCGGATTTACACCGGCATCGCCGAGTCTCTCCTCGGCAGAACGCTGGTCGTCGATACGATCGATCACGCGATCCAGATCGGCCGGAAATACCGCCATTCGATCCGGATGGTCACGCTGGAGGGAGAGCTTCTGAACCCGGGCGGCTCGATGACCGGAGGATCGTACCGGAACAGCAGCAATCTGCTCGGAAGAACGAGGGAGATCGAAGATCTTGCGAAACGTGTCGGCGTCCTGAAACACGAGCTCGAAGAAATGCAGGAAACCATCCGGGCGGTTCGCGAAGAGCGCCAGACTCTGCGCGAAACTGCGGAACGGCTGCAAGAAGAACTGCAAAAACTGTATCTCGATGAAAACACATCGCGGATCGGGCTGGAATCCTGGTCCGAAAAACAGCAGACGCTCTCGAATCACGAACAGCAGCTGAACCGGGAACTTTCTGAACTTCAGAAACAAACCTCCGAAATCAGTGCAGAGAAGAAGAAAATCACAGCGATGCTTTCTGAGTCGAAAAATGAGGAAAACCGTCTCGAACTGGCGGTGAAGGACGCCCAGGAGTCGATCGCCGCACTTCAGACCGAGGAGGAAGAGGCGCGGGACCGCCACGGAGCCGTTCTCCTGGAATACGCGAATGCCAGACAGAAGGAACAGTTTCTCGATGAGCAGCTTAAAACGGATGCTTCTGAGCTCAGACGGCTTGACGCGGAGCGGGACCGCCTGATCTCGGATGCCGCCAGGGAAAACAGCCAGGCCGATGAAAAGCGCAGGAAGATCGAAGAACAAAAGCAGAAGCTTGAAGAACTTGGCGAATCCGTGAAACGTCAGAGCGAAAAAATCGAAGACTGTGAAAAGAAAAAGGAAGCGATGAACCGTTCGCACCGGACATTCTTTGAGAAGCGCGACGCGCTTTCGGAGGAGCGCTCTGAGATTGACCGGGAATGTTTCCGTCTGAACGCAAGGATCGAAAAGCTGACGGAGGAGAATGACCAGATTGTCTCCGGACTCTGGGAAAACTATGAAATGACGCCGGACACTGTGAATCTTCCGGCGAAATATGCGGATACGCCGCAGGGCGGCCTGAAAAAAGAGGCTTCTTCTTTAAGAAAACAAATCCGGAGTCTTGGCGATATCAACATCAACGCGATTGATGAGTACAAGGAACTGAAGAAGCGGTACGATTTTTTGACCGCGCAGTATGAGGATATCATCCGCGCGACCGAGTCGCTGCAGGATATCATCCGGAAACTCGATGTGTCGATGCGGCGCCGCTTTAAAGAAAAATTCGCCGAGATACAGAAGGAATACAATAAGGTCTTCCGTGAACTGTTCGGCGGCGGAGCCGGATCGCTTGAACTCGTTGACGACGAGGATGTCCTGGACGCCGGAATCATCATCAGCGCACAGCCTCCGGGAAAGAAGCTGCAAAACATGATGCAGCTCTCGGGCGGAGAAAAGGCGCTGACTGCGATTGCCCTTCTGTTCGCGATTCAGAATCTGAAGCCGTCGCCCTTCTGCCTGCTGGATGAGATCGAGGCGGCGCTGGACGACTCGAACGTGAACCGATACTCCGAATATCTGCATAAGTTGACAAAGAACACCCAATTCATTATCATAACTCACAGAAGAGGCACGATGGCCGCCGCGGACCGTCTCTACGGCATCACGATGCAGGAGAAGGGCGTTTCGGCACTTGTGTCTGTAAAATTGATTGAAAACGAACTGGACCAGTAGGCTCCCGGGCGGGGGACTGCCGGACATACAAAATGAATAAGGCCGGGAGGAGCGTTTATGCCGGAAGATATGATGCAGGAAGAGCCAAAAAAGAAGAAGGGATTTTTCAGCAGGCTCTGGAGCGGACTGACAAAAAGCCGGAAGAGCTTTTCCTCCGGCCTTAATTCTATATTCGGCGGATTTACAAAAATTGATGAGGATTTTTACGAAGAGCTGGAAGAAATCCTGATCATGGGAGATCTGGGAGTCGAGACGACGGAAAAGATTCTGGATGAACTGAGGATCCGCGTGAAGGAAGAGAAGATCCGGGAACCTGAGCAATGCCGCCAGATCCTGACGGACAGCATCAAAAGCCAGATGCGCGTCGATGCGCATGCTTATGATTTCATCGACAAGAAGTCTGTCGTTCTCGTCGTCGGGGTAAACGGAGTCGGAAAAACGACGACCATCGGAAAACTCGCGTGGAAATACCGGGAGGCAGGGAAAAAGGTCATGCTTGCCGCCGCGGATACGTTTCGTGCGGCTGCGACCGAGCAGCTCGTGACCTGGGCGGAACGGACCGGCGTCGGGATTATCAGCGGACAGGAGGGAGCGGATCCGGGATCTGTCGTGTTCGACGCGATCTCAGCCGCAAAATCGAGAGGGACGGATATTCTTCTCGTCGATACCGCCGGCAGACTTCACAACAAAAAAAATCTGATGAACGAGCTCGGTAAAATTTACCGGATCATCGGAAGAGAGTACCCCGAGGCGGCGCTGGAGACCTTCGTCGTTCTTGACGGAACAACCGGTCAGAACGCACTCGCGCAGGCGAAGAGCTTCAACGAAGCCGCAAATATCACCGGGATCATCATGACGAAGCTTGACGGAACCGCGAAGGGCGGGATCGCGATCGCGGTTCAGTCGGAACTGGGGGTTCCGGTAAAATATATCGGCGTCGGGGAACATATGGAGGATCTGCAGGAATTCGATCCGGACGCATATGTCGACGCGCTGTTTTCAGAACGGGAGGAGACACCAGATGAGTGAAATGCTGACACTCGGAGCCTTTGAGGAGGCATCCGAGCTTGTAAAAAAAGTTACAAATGATACGAAGCTGATTTACAGCGACTATTTCAGCGGAATCTGCGGAAACCGTGTCTATCTGAAACCGGAAAATATGCAGGTGACCGGCGCGTACAAAATCCGCGGCGCATACTATAAAATCAGTACGATGAAGGAAGAGGACCGTCAGAAGGGACTGATCACCGCTTCCGCCGGAAACCATGCGCAGGGCGTCGCGTATGCGGCGCGCGCTTACGGTGTCCCGGCTACGATCGTTATGCCGACGACGACGCCGCTTATCAAGGTCGAGCGCACGCGCGCCTACGGTGCGGATGTGGTTCTGTACGGGGACGTGTACGACGATGCATGCGCCCGGGCGCTTGAACTTGCGGATGAGAAAGGATACACCTTCATCCATCCGTTTGATGATCCGGCGGTCGCTACCGGACAGGGAACGATCGCGATGGAGATTTTCAAGGATCTACCTCTCGTAGACTGTATCCTTGTCCCGATCGGCGGCGGCGGTCTTGCGACGGGCGTCTCGACCCTCACAAAACTTCTGAATCCCAAGGTGCGTGTGATCGGTGTGGAACCCGCAGGCGCAAATTGCATGCAGGTATCGCTCCGGAACGGAAAGGTCACGGAGCTTCCGTCGGTCAATACGATTGCAGACGGCACCGCGGTCAAGAAACCCGGAGAACATATTTTCCCGTACATCCAGAAAAACATCGATGAAATCATCACGGTCGAGGATGAGGAGCTCGTGGTCGCATTCCTCGATATGGTTGAAAATCACAAGATGATCGTGGAAAATTCCGGCCTTTTGACCGTCGCGGCACTGCGCCATCTCGATCTGAAGGATAAGAAGATTGTTTCCGTACTCAGCGGCGGCAACATGGATGTGATCACCATGTCGCAGGTCGTCCAGAACGGACTGATCGCAAGGGACCGGATCTTCACGATCTCCGTTCTGCTTCCGGATCGTCCGGGTGAGCTCGTGCGCGTTTCAACCGTGATTGCAAAAGAACAGGGGAATATTATCAAGCTGGAACACAACCAGTTCTATACGACAAACCGCAATGCCGCCGTCGAGCTCCGCATCACAATGGAAGCATTCGGAACCGATCATAAGAACCGCATCATCGCCGCCCTTGAGAAGGAAGGATTCCGGCCGAGAGCGGTCTCCGCACAGTTGTAATTGCTGATTATGCGTATCTCAAAGCGAAAACTGGCTCAGATCATTTTTTTCGCTGCCGTTCTTCTGCTGACTCTTTTCAGTGTCCTGAAGGGAGTCAGCCTGCAGGAACTGGCAGCGGATATGCAGAGTGCGGATCCGATCTTCCTGCTCCTTGCGGTCGGTTCGGTCCTGATGTTTCTGATCCTGCAGGCGGTCGTCATCTACATTATGCTGATCACGCTCGGTGTACGGAAAAGCATAGGGAAATGTCTGCTGTTTTCCTTTACCGGATATTTTTACTGCAGCATCACCCCGTTTCAGAGCGGAGGCCCGCCGGCACAGATCGTGCTCATGAAAAAAGAGGGAATCCCCGTCTCGATGAGCTCCATCGTCATCCTGATCATGACGTTTCTGTTCAAAGCGGTTCTTGTCGCGGTCGGGATCTGGTATCTTCTGTTTGGCTGGAGAGTTCTGGGCAATTATTTATCCGGAGTTCTCGGATGGTTTTGCCTGGGCCTCGTGATGACGATCGGATTTACCGCATTTCTCGCGGTTTTTATTTTTTCCCCGTCATTCGCGCGGCGTTTCCTGCTGTTCCTCTACGACCGTATTGTGGAGCGGGTCCGTGTTCTGAGACGTTTTTCCGGGCAAAAGCAGAGAATTGTTTCATTTATGGACCGGTATAAGGAAACGGCGTCATTTTTCCAGGCTCACAGAAAGCAGATGGGCGTTCTGTTCGGAATCACGTTTCTCCAGCGTTTTTTCTACTTCCTGACGACCTATTTCGTCTATCGTTCCTTTGGATTGCAAGGTACCTCTTTCGCTGTGATCACGCTACTGCAGGCTTGTATTTCGATCTCCGTGGATCTGCTTCCGCTTCCGGGCGGAACAGGAATTACCGAAGCGCTGTTTCTCAGGATTTTCCAGCCTCTGTTCGGTGCGGCGCTCGTACTGCCCGGCATGATGCTCGCACGCGGGATCTCTTACTATGTCCAGCTGTTTTTCTGCGCGCTTTTTGCTGTCGCGTCACGTTTCTTTATCGGAAAGGATCCTGAAAATGAATCAGAAAGGCCGGCAGAAGGTCAATTATCAGAAGAAGACGGATGAGGCGATCCGCACTCTGACGAAGGACGGGGCGGTTCCGCAGCTGCTCCTCCACAGCTGCTGTGCGCCGTGCAGCAGTTATGTGCTGGAATATCTTTCGCGCTATTTTGAGCTGACGGTTTTCTACTACAACCCGAATATTTCTCCGGCGGAAGAGTACGATAAGCGCGCGGATGAACTGGAGCGGCTTGTATCGGAACTGGCATTTGAACATCCGGTTCATGTGATCCGCGGACGGTATGAACCGGAGCGATATTATGCGGTCGCGAAGGGTCTGGAAAATGAAAAAGAAGGGGGAGAGCGGTGCACGCGGTGCTTCGAGCTGCGTCTTGATGAGGCTGCGAAAACCGCGAAGAAACTGGGAATCCCTCTATTTACAACGACACTGACGATCAGTCCGCTGAAAGACGCGGAACGGCTCAATGCCATCGGAGAGGCTGCGGCAGCCCGTCACGGCATTTCCTTCCTGCCGTCGGATTTTAAAAAGAAGAACGGATACCTCCGCTCGATCACGCTGTCGAAGGAACATCATCTGTATCGTCAGAATTTCTGCGGCTGCATCTATTCAAAAAACGAAGCACAAACACGCGAACAGGGAAAGAGAGGAATCAATTATGGCTCAGCTTTGGGGCGGAAGATTTACGAAGGAAACCGATAGACTCGCGTATCAGTTCAACGCGTCGATCACCTTTGACCGGAGACTGTACCGCTACGATATTCAGGGCAGTATCGCCCACGCGAATATGCTCGCCCGCCAGAATGTCCTGACCGGAGAAGAGCGAGATAAAATCGTGGACGGTCTGATGGACATTCTGAAGGATGTCGAACTCGGAAATCTGAAAATCACAGAGGAGTACGAGGATATTCACAGCTTTGTCGAGGCCAATCTGATCGACCGGATCGGCGACGCCGGTAAAAAACTCCACACGGGACGCAGCCGCAATGACCAGGTCGCGCTTGATATGCGTCTCTACGTAAGAGATGAAGTGGATGCGGTGGATGATGAACTGCGTGAGCTGCTCACAGAGATTCTCAAAACCATGGAAGACAATGTCCACACGTATATGCCCGGATTTACCCACCTGCAGAAGGCACAGCCGGTGACGCTGGCCCATCATTTCGGTGCGTATTTTGAGATGTTCCGCCGCGACCGCGAAAGACTCGCCGATCTCCGGCGGCGGATGAATCTGTGCCCGCTCGGGGCCGGAGCGCTCGCGGGAACGACGTATCCTCTCGACCGGCGTTATACGGCGGAAAAACTCGGATTCGACGGGCCGACGCGCAACAGCATGGATTCCGTATCCGACCGGGATTATGTGATTGAATTTCTCTCCGCCCTCTCGACGGTCATGATGCATCTTTCAAGATTCTGCGAGGAAATCATCACCTGGAACACAAACGAGTACCGCTTCGTCGAACTCGATGACGCATACAGCACCGGAAGTTCAATCATGCCGCAGAAGAAGAATCCGGACATCGCGGAGCTCATCCGGGGAAAAACCGGACGTGTCTACGGCGCGCTTGTACAGATGCTCACAACGATGAAAGGACTTCCTCTGGCCTACAACAAGGATATGCAGGAAGATAAAGAGATGACCTTTGACGCGATCGACACCGTCAAAGGATGTGTCCGCCTCTTTACCGGCATGATCAAAACGGCGAAATTCCGCACCGACGTGATGGAACAGTCCGCGAAAAACGGATTTACGAACGCAACCGACGCCGCCGATTATCTCGTCGAAAAGGGCGTTCCTTTCCGCGATGCGCACGGGATTGTCGGTAGAATGGTTCTTTACTGCATCGGCAAAAAATGTGCGCTCGACGACCTCTCGCCGGAGGAGTTCCGCAGTTTTTCCGAATCCTTCGGCGACGATATTTATGATGCGATCAGCATGAAAAACTGTGTCGAGCGCCGCAATACGGCCGGCGCACCGGGCGAACGGGCGATGGCCGCTGAGATAGCAGAGTGCCGCCGTTATCTTTCCGATCACTGATTCCATGCATTCCGTCTGTGGATTTCACGCTTGATTTTTCCGGATAAACGGCGTATCATATCAGACGTGCGTACAAATGTGCGCCGGACGCGGACTGCAGGAGGACCTGCACCGCATAAATGTTATCAAAGGTTTGACAGGAGAGATGGTTCAATGGAGAAAAAAATACGTGTCGGAATTCTCGGCGCGACCGGAATGGTCGGACAGCGTTTTGTAACACTGATGGAAAATCACCCGTGGTTCAATGTCACCGCGGTCGCGGCGAGCAAAAGAAGCGCGGGAAAGACATACGAAGAGGCTGTCGGCGGCAGATGGAAGATGGAGTCGCCGATGCCGGAATATATTAAAAAGATGATGGTTCTCGACATCAATCAGATCGAAGAGGTCTGCGATCAGGTCGATTTTGTGTTCTGCGCTCTGAATATGGGCAAAGCGGAGATCCGCGAGATTGAGGAAAAATACGCAAAGGCCGAGACACCGGTGGTATCGAACAACAGTGCCCACAGATGGACCGATGACGTCCCGATGGTGATCCCGGAGATCAACGCGGATCACTTCGAGGTGATCGAAGCGCAGCGCAGACGGCTCGGAACAAAGAGAGGCTTTATCGCGGTGAAGCCGAACTGCTCCATCCAGAGCTACACACCGGTTCTGAATGCATGGAAAGAGTTTGAGCCGTACGAGGCAGTCGTCACGACGTATCAGGCAATTTCCGGAGCCGGAAAGACGTTTAAGGACTGGCCGGAAATGAACGGCAACATCATCCCGTATATCTCCGGCGAGGAGGAGAAGAGCGAGCAGGAGCCGCTCAAGATCTGGGGGCATATTGAAGACGGAAAGATCGTCAAGGCAGACAGCCCGAAGATCACCTGCCAGTGCATCCGTGTTCCGATTCTGAACGGACATACCGCGGCTGTTTTTGTGAAATTCAGGAAGAAGCCGACAAAAGAACAGCTGATTGAAAAAATCAATTCCTACAGCGGTCTTCCGCAGGAGCTGAATCTGCCCAGCGCACCGAAACAGTTCATTCAGTACCTGGAGGAGGACGACCGTCCTCAGGTGGCACTCGATGTCAATTTCGAGAACGGCATGGGAATCACGGTCGGAAGAATCCGCGAGGATTCAATCTATGACTGGAAGTTCGTGGGACTGTCCCACAACACGCTCCGCGGCGCGGCAGGAGGAGCGGTGCTCTGCGCGGAAACACTCGTCGCAAAGCATTATATCGAAGCAAAGTAAATTTCGAGGCACATTGATTTGAAATCACTCTACATCGCGGAAAAACCGAGCGTCGCTCAGGAATTCGGGAAAGCTCTGCATGAGGACCTGAAGCGGCACGACGGATATCTCGAGTCGGAGAACAGCGTGGTGACCTGGTGCGTGGGGCACCTGGTCACCATGTCTTATCCCGATCAATACGATGAATCTTACCGGCGGTGGTCATTCGACACACTGCCGTTTCTTCCGAAACAATTCAAATACGAAATCATTCCATCGGTCAAAAAACAATACGACATCGTCAGCCGCCTTCTCAACCGGGAGGATGTGGGTACGATCTACGTCTGCACCGATTCGGGGAGGGAGGGAGAATATATCTACCGTCTCGTCGCGATGATGGCAGGCGTCAACGAAAACACGAAGATGCAGAAGCGTGTATGGATCGACTCACAGACTGAAGAAGAAATTCACAGGGGCATTCGCGACGCGAAGGATTTATCCGAGTATGATCATCTCGCCTCTGCCGCCTTCCTGCGGGCAAAGGAAGATTATCTGATGGGAATCAATTTTTCCCGTGCGCTTTCGCTCCGCTATTCCTATACAATTTCGGATTACCTCGGAAAAAAATACCAGGCAATTTCGGTCGGCCGCGTCATGACCTGCGTTCTGGGGATGGTCGTGCGCCGCGAACGTGAGATCCGCAATTTCGATAAGAAGCCTTTTTACCGCGTACTTGCGGATCTTGCCGTAAAAGGCGGAACGCTTGAGACCGCCTGGCAGGTTTCGGATGCCAGTGCGTACAAAGGATCGCCGAAGCTGTACCGGGATAACGGATTTCTGAAAAAAGAAGACGCGGAAGGACTGATCCGGAACCTTCAGAAAGTCGAACCGCAGGAAGCGGTCACGGAGTCCGTATCACGAAAAACGGAAAAGAAAAATCCGCCGCTTCTGTACAATCTGGCCGAGCTTCAGAACGACTGTTCGAAGCGGTTTCATATCAGTCCGGATCAGACGCTGGCGATCGTGCAGGAGCTTTACGAGAAAAAACTCGTGACCTACCCGAGAACCGATGCGCGCGTACTTTCATCGGCAATCGCGAAACAGATCGACCGCAATATCCGCGGTCTCGTGAAATACACGCCGGCCGCTCCGTTTTCAGAAGAAATTCTTGCGGGAGATTCATGGAAAAAAATCGGGCGGACGAGGTACACGGACGACTCAAAAATCACGGATCACTATGCGCTCATACCGACCGGTCAGGGGTTCGGAAACCTCGGAAGACTTGAAAATACAGCCCGCGGCGTATATGATCAGATCGTGAGGCGGTTTCTTTCGATCTTTTATCCGCCGGCCGAATACAGGAAGACCGCGGCCGTTTTCCGGATCGGAAACGAGCAATTTTCAGCGAATGAACGGACGCTCGTGAAACCGGGATATCTGAAGGTATCCGGAATCCAAAAGGAAACCACGGAGCCGGAAGGAAGCGGCGGCACAGGAGGCAGTATGCAGCAGCTCAAAAAGGGCAGCGCGCTTCCGGTAAACGGATATCGGATCAAGGAAGGAGAGACATCGCCGCCGAAACGCTACACCTCCGGATCGATGATCCTGGCGATGGAGAACGCCGGCCAGCTCATCGAGGATGAAGAGCTTCGATCACAGATCAAAGGAAGCGGGATCGGAACGAGTGCGACGCGGGCGGAAATTCTGAAAAAGCTGGTCACGATCCGGTATCTTACGCTGAATAAGAAGACGCAGGTGATCACGCCGACTCAAACCGGCGAGATGATCTATGACGTTGTGAACGCCTCGATCCGGCCGCTGCTCAATCCTGAGCTGACGGCAAGCTGGGAAAAGGGCCTCACCTACGTGGCCGACGGATCGATCTCGGAGGAAGAGTATATGCAGAAGCTCGAGGCATTCGTGCGGCGCCACACAGAAAATGTCAGGGGGCTGCGCAACCAGGGCGCGCTGCGCCGCCGCTTTGATGCGGATGCTGTATATTATAAGAAAACAGGGAGAAGCAAAACAAAATGAAAGAAGCACGAAACCGTTCACTTTATGATTTTAAGGAGACGCTGGCGGCGGAATTATTTGAAGCGACGACGTACCCATGGGAGATTTTGCCGCTGATCCATGACTTCATCCTGAAACTCGGCCCGACGCTCCCGGAAGATGAGTATGAGAAACAGGGAGACGATATCTGGATTGCGAAAGATACGAAGATCTACCCGACGGCGACGATCATCGGACCGTGTATTATCGGCCGCGGCACCGAGGTCCGTCCCGGAGCGTTCATCCGCGGAAATGCACTGGTCGGTGAGAACTGTGTCGTCGGCAACTCGACGGAACTGAAGAACGTGATACTGTTTAACTGCGTTCAGGTGCCGCACTACAACTATGTGGGGGATTCCATCCTCGGCTTTCACGCACATATGGGCGCCGGCTCCATCACTTCAAACGTCAAGTCGGATAAAAAACTGGTCGTCGTGAAGGGCAGGGACGAACAGATCGAAACCGGACTGAAAAAATTCGGGTCGATGCTGGGAGACCGCGTTGAGGTAGGCTGCGGCAGTATTTTGAACCCCGGAAGTGTGATCGGGCACGACACCAATATTTACCCTCTGTCGAGCGTCCGGGGCGTGATTGATCCGGATTCGATCTATAAACGTGAGGGCGTGATCGTCAGAAAACGCGGATGATCGGAAAATTCCGCTCATCAGAAACTCCAGACCCGGTGCACACGGCACTGCGCGCTCTGTATTGCGGAGGAAAAAAGCACTTTACGAACAGAATCAATTATGCGAGAATAAAACGGATGGATCGTTACGATACTTGAAAGGAGTAGTGTAGAGTATGACTTATTCACAGGAAGTTGAGAATATGTGCTCTGTGCATCAGGGCGTACACCACGGTGCTGCCCCGATCCCGGAGGAGGCAAAGTGGGTTCAGGCTAAAGAAGTGAAGGACATTTCCGCATTCACACATGGCGTCGGCTGGTGCGCGCCGCAGCAGGGTGCATGCAAACTGTCCCTGAACGTGAAAGAAGGCGTGATCCAGGAGGCGCTTATCGAGACGATCGGATGTTCCGGAATGACGCATTCCGCGGCGATGGCATCTGAGATTCTCCCCGGCCTCACCGTTATGGAAGCACTGAATACGGACCTTGTCTGCGATGCGATCAATACCGCGATGCGCGAACTGTTTCTTCAGATTGTCTACGGACGTTCCCAGAGTGCGTTCTCCGAGGACGGACTTGTGATCGGAGCGGGTCTCGAAGATCTCGGAAAGGGAAACCGTTCTCAGGTCGGAACCATGTACGGAACTCTCTCAAAGGGACCGCGTTACCTCGAGATGACCGACGGTTATGTGACGGAACTGGCGCTCGATGAAAATGACGAGATCATCGGATATAAATTCGTAAACTTCGGCAAGATGATGGACTTCATCAAGGCCGGCGACGATGCGAACACGGCGCTCGAAAAGGCCAGCGGCTCCTACGGACGTGTCGACGACGCAGTGAAGTTCATTGACCCGAGAAAAGATTGAGAGGAGGACGGAAATAATGGCTTTATTTGAATCATACGAAAGAAGAGAAAAACAGATTCTGGCAAAGCTCGCCGAGTACGGAATCGGCTCAATCGAAGAGGCTGCGGAAATCACAAAGGCCGCAGGACTTGATGTATACCATATGGTTGAGAATATTCAGCCGATCTGCTTTGAGAATGCAAAATGGGCATACACCGTCGGCGCGGCGATCGCGATCAAAAAGGGCTGCCGCAAGGCGTCCGAGGCTGCTGCTGCGATCGGCGAGGGACTTCAGTCCTTCTGCATCCCGGGATCCGTCGCAGACAGAAGAAAAGTGGGCCTCGGCCATGGAAACCTCGGCAAGATGCTGCTGGAAGAGGATACCGAGTGCTTTGCTTTCCTTGCGGGCCACGAGTCTTTCGCTGCGGCTGAAGGCGCGATCGGTATCGCCGAGAAGGCAAACAAGGTACGTAAAAAGCCGCTCCGCGTCATCCTGAACGGCCTCGGAAAGGATGCCGCGCAGATCATCTCCCGCGTCAACGGATTCACCTACGTTGAGACAAAGTATGATTACAAGACCGGCGAACTTGAGGAAGTCTTCAGCAAGTGCTACTCGAAAGATCCGGAAAGCGCACGGGCGAAGGTGAGATGTTACGGCGCGAACGATGTTCAGGAAGGCGTAGCGATCATGTGGAAGGAGAACGTCGATGTCTCCATCACCGGAAACTCCACGAACCCGACGAGATTCCAGCACCCGGTCGCAGGAACGTACAAAAAGGAGCGTCTGGAGGCAGGAAAGAAGTACTTCTCGGTTGCTTCCGGCGGCGGCACGGGCCGTACACTTCATCCGGACAACATGGCAGCCGGACCGGCTTCCTACGGTATGACCGATACACTCGGACGGATGCATTCCGATGCGCAGTTCGCAGGATCTTCATCTGTACCGGCTCATGTCGAGATGATGGGGCTGATCGGTGCCGGAAACAACCCGATGGTCGGCATGACCGTTTCCGTAGCTGTTTCGGTCGAGCAGGCGGCAGAAGCGGGTAAGTTCTGAAAAACCGCATAATATAAACATTTTATAAAGCACGCAGGAGCAATGTAGGAAGAAGTGTGAAGTTCATATTTTCTTCCTGCACTTCTCCTGCATTTTTATTTACAATTCGGAGTATCCATAATTATTGATCAGTGCATCAATCGGTTCCCCTTTTTTACACAGCGGGCAGTTGGTGTGCCTGTAGGAGGCATATTCCGGCACATCGGCCGGTGTGAAAGCGGAGTTGATATCCAGCCCGGCTGCATTTTTTGCTACGCTGAAAATCGCGGAAACACCGGTGATCTCTGCATGATAGTATTTCAGGCATTCGATCGCGGTCGATACGGCGATGCCCGTCGTGATGGAATCCGTCAGAATCAGAACGTGCTTTCCGCGGATTGCGATCTGCATATTGTCGCGGAAGATGATCTGATCATAGGATGTATATTCCGGCGTGGCCACGTAAATCGTTTTATGTGCGTTGTAGGAAATGACTCCGGTTCTTGTGAGCGCCTGTGCCAGAAATGTCCCGATGACCTCGGTGCCGTTCAGACAGACGATTGTATCGACCGGTGTGGAGGTGGAGTAGCGCAGAGATAGCATCTCCGCGACACCCCGTGCCTCACTGATTCGCGATTTCATCGTCGTCACATCAAAATAGCAGTTTACGTGTGAATGCGGAGTGGCGAAATGTCCGTGAATTACCTTCAATGTTACGTTCGGATCTTTTTTTGAAGCAATTTTAACATATGGTCTCATGATCATGCCTCCTGTAATGTCGATCAACAGCAAAACGCCTGCTATTATTATAACATCATCAGAGAAAATAGGTGAATTTATTGTTGAAAGTCATGCAATTCAAATCCTATTTATACAGATTGCACAATGACCCGGGGCGGTGGGCGATTCCGGAGGCAAGAAAAAACGCCGGGGACGCGAAACGATGCGTCCCCGGCAATCTGCCTGTCTGTACCTGTGAAATTATGCTTCGTTTCCGAAGAAAAGCTTCAGATCATCATCAACCGTACCGATTCCCGCGATTCCGAAGTTATCGACGAGCACCTTCGCGACATTCGGAGAGAGGAATGCCGGAAGCGTCGGCCCGAGATGGATATTTTTAACTCCGAGGTAGAGGAGGGCAAGCAGCACGATCACCGCTTTCTGCTCATACCACGCGATATTGAACGCGATCGGAAGATCGTTGATGTCGTCGAGATTAAAGATCTCTTTCAGCTTCAGCGCAATGAGTGCGAGAGAATAAGAGTCGTTGCACTGTCCCGCGTCCAGAACACGCGGGATTCCGCCGATATCACCCAGATCCAGCTTGTTATACTTATACTTCGCACAGCCTGCCGTCAGGATGACGACATCTTTCGGAAGACGCTTTGCGAATTCTGTGTAATACTCACGGGATTTCTGTCTTCCGTCGCAGCCCGCCATCACGACAAATTTGCGGATCGCACCGCTCTTCACCGCATCGACGACCTGATCAGCCAGAGCGAAGACCTGCTCATGCGCGAAACCTCCGGTGATCGTTCCTGTCTCGATCTCTGTCGGCGCCGGGCACTTCTTGGCCTGTTCGATGATAGCCGAGAAATCCTTGGTCTCTCCGTAATTGCCGTCGATATGCTTACATCCCGGGAAGCCTGCGGCGCCGGTGGTCCAGAGGCGGTCCTTGTAGCTTGCGGCCGGCGGAACGACACAGTTCGTCGTCATAAGGATCGGGCCGTTGAATTTTTCAAACTCCTCTTTCTGTTTCCACCACGCATTACCGTAGTTGCCCGCAAAGTTCGGATATTTTTTGAACGCCGGATAGTAGTGAGCCGGGAGCATCTCGGAATGTGTGTAGACGTCGACGCCGGTGCCCTGCGTCTGCTCGAGAAGCATCTCCAGATCACGGAGATCATGACCGGAAATCAGGATACCCGGGTTCTTGCGGACGCCGATGTCTACCTTCGTAACCTCCGGATTTCCGTACGCTTCGGTATTTGCCTTGTCCAGGAGAGCCATTCCGTCGACACCGTATTTTCCGGTCTCGAGGGTAAGTGCTACGAGATCGTCTACGGTAAGAGAGTCATCCAGAGTTTTTGCCAGAGCCTTCTGGATAAATGCATCGACATCCTCATTATCCTGAAGGAGCGCATTTGCGTGCTTGGAATACGCTGCAAGCCCCTTCAGTCCGTATGTAATCAGCTCACGGAGGGAGCGGATGTCCTCATCCTTAGTCGCGAGTACGCCTACTCCCGCGGCTTTTGCGTCAAACTCATCTCTGCCTCCCGTCCAGAGTGCTGCATCCGGGAGGCTGTCCTTGTTATCAAGACTTCCGAGCAGCTCCGCTTTTACGGAGAGGGTCTCCTCGATCGCACGGATGATCGCTTCGCGGTCAAAATTCGCATTGGTGATCGTGGTGAAAAGATTGACCGTCACGAGGTGATTGACGCCCTTATCAACAGCTTTTCCCTCTTCGCGCATCCGCGTAGTCACACAGGAGAGTCCCTTTGTCACATAGACAAGCAGATCCTGCATCGCCGCTACTTCCGGTTTCTTTCCGCAGACGCCGGAAATCGTGCATCCCCTGCAGCCGGCCGTTTCCTGACACTGATAACAAAACATCTTATTCTCCATCGTTTCCTCCTTTAATCGATGCGCCGGTAATAGCGCGGTCTGAACTATTATCCGGATTTTTCATCCGGTCAGCTCCTTGTCTTTCTGAGAACAGTATAGTATGATATGAAGCACAAATATGTTGTTATTACAACGAAAAAAATATTTATGAGGTAAAGACGATGAATCAGGAAACGGCCGCGAAGTCAGCCCTTTTCCGGGGAATCGGCGAAAAAGAGCTTTCCGTAGCACTCAACAATCTGCAGGTCAGCGAGATGCAGTTCAAAAAAGACGAATCCATTTTCCGCGCCGGCAGCAAAACCGACAAGCTTGGGCTTGTCACCGGGGGAAGTGTACGGATCGAGAGCAACGACGTGTGGGGAAACCGCACGATTCTCTCCCACATCGGTCCCGGTCAGTTCTTTGCGGAGACGTACGCGATTCTGGAAAAGGAGCCGATGCTCGTCGATGCGATCGCAAATGAAAATTCCACAATCCTGTTTCTGCACACAGAAAACCTGAAAGAACCGGCTCTGCGCGGAGAGAAATGGGCCGTGAAGATTCTTACGAATCTTCTCATGATCACTGCAAGAAAAAATCTTGCTCTTTCCGGCCGCAGCTTTCACACCTCTCCGAAAACCATCCGGGGAAAGGTTCTTGCCTATTTAAATTCGGTCGCACTCAAGGAAGGCTCCCGCCGTTTCGATATTCCATTTGACCGCCAGCAGCTTGCGGATTATCTGAATGTGGAGCGCAGTGCCCTTTCGAAGGAACTTGGAAAGATGAAGCGGGAAGGACTGATCCTCGTCAACAAGAATCATTTTGAACTGCAGGAGGAGACCGAAATCGGATGAGTGAATATAAAATCGCGCTCGCACAAATGGCGATGTCATCTGAAAAAAACAAAAATCTGATCAGAAGCCTGACACTCCTCGAGAATGCGGCGGAGCAGGGATCAGATCTGATCCTTTATCCGGAGGTACAACTGTCGCCTTTTTTTGCCCAATTTCCCGGCAATCCCGGCGGATGCTGCGGGGGGAGCACCGGTCCTTCTGCGATGCGAAGCGGGGATCCCGTATTCGCGATGTTCTGTGAAATCTGCCGAAAACATCGAATCACAGCATCACCGAATTTTTATTATGAAGAAAACGGCTCCGCCTACGACGCCAGTTTTCTGATCGATGATTCCGGCAGTATAAAAGGCTGCCAGAAGATGGTTCATATCGCGCAGGCGCTCCAATTCTACGAGCAGGATTATTACACTCCTTCCGATGACGGATTTCACGTATTTGACACCGGTAAGATCCGGATCGGGATCGTAGTATGTTTTGACCGCCATTACCCGGAAAGTATCCGGACAGAAGCGGCGATGGGCGCGGAATTGATCCTGATTCCGACCGCAAATGTGAAGACAGAACCCATGGAACTGTTTGAACAGGAAATCCGGGTTCAGGCCTACCAGAATGCGTGTTACATCGCCATGTGCAACCGCGTCGGCCGGGAAGCCGCGATGGATTTTGCCGGGGAATCGATCGTCGTCGATCCGGACGGCCGGACGATTGCAAAAGCCGGTGCGGGGGAGGAACTTCTGACCGCAGTGATCGATCCGGAGCGGGTCAAAAAAGTCAGGAAGACACGGCCGTACCTGAATCTCCGGAGACCGGAGTGGTATGTCTGAAGTTCCGGCGATTTTCCCCGCGCAAATTTCTATACACAGCTTTGTATCAGGGTTGACGTAAGCAGGATTTTTCTTATAATGAACAGTGTCACGAAAACCGCGGATCATTTCAGAAGCACGAGCTTTTGAATGCCGCAAGGAGGAGGAACTATATGCGTTGTCCGAAATGCGGCGCGATCATACCGGATGATTCCATCACCTGTCCGGTATGCGGAACCGCTCTGCAGCAGAAGGAAAAAAAATCAATTTTCGGAGCGATCCGGTTTCATGGAATCGGATTCGATGATCCGGATGAAGACGAAGAGTACTTAGATGACGAGGATTCGGAAGAATTCTTCGATGACGATGAGGAATATTTTGACGACGGAGACGAAGTGATCGAAAATTCGGCTGCGACGCAGAGGGATCTCCTGGACGCCGTAGACGGAACCGCAGATGAGATCGAGACGGACATCGGGGAAGAAACTTCCGGGAAGCACGGCACGGAAAATGTGCCTTCGCCCGCAGAAAAGTCCGCTGATCCGCCCCAAAAGAAAGTGAAGGCCCGGAAGAACAGTCCGGAACCGCCGATAATAAAATCTCCGAAGAATAAAAACAAAGAATCTTCTGTACCATCATTTCTGACGAGCCGCAGGTTTCTGATTCCTGTTGCGGCAGCCGCAGCCGCGCTGGTAATCATCCTCACAGTTGTGGTTCAGGTGGTGATGCGGCCCGAGCGGAATTCTCCGTATCTCGGCACATGGAAGATTACTTCCCTCTCGAAGGAGAACAAAGAATCAACCCTGTCGGATATCCGGGAAGCAGATACGGACGGAAACGCTTATCCCGCGCTGGAAAGCTTCTCGCTCATCCTGAAGGAGACAGGGAAATGCTCGGTGTCGGTTCAGGGTCTTACTGAGAAAGGTACCTGGAAGCACGATGATACGGGGCTCACGGTGACAGACGACCGCGGGAATGCGGTTGCACTGACCAATGGCGGTGACGGTTCCCTGATTCTGGATATGGCTTCGCTGTCCGAAGGCGGATCCGGCGTGACCGCGAGACTTGAAAAACAGGAGCGTGCTGCAGGAGTCCGGTCCTCTTCCTCTTCCGTGAGCACCCGGTCTTCCGTCGCATCAGACAGCGCCTCTGCTGCGTCCGCGGCTTCCACTTCGGGCGAATAAAACAACTCATAGCTGATCTCTCTGCCCGTGCAGGGCAGAGAGATATTTTTTTCTGTACTGAAGCGGCGTCGTGCCTACAAGATTCTTAAAGAGCGTCTGAAAATGATTGGTATTGTCGTATCCGACGGTCGTCGCAACCTGCGTCACGGACAGATCGCTGGAGATCAGGAGCGTCTCGGCCAGACCGATCCGGCACCGGATCATATACTGTACGGGAGAGTATCCCGTCACACTTTTAAATGTATGGGAGATGTACGGGATACTGAAAGAGAGTTCCGCTGCGATGTCCTCAAGCCGGATCTCCTCCGTGTAATGGGCGTTGATGTATTCCTTGACGCGCCGCGTCAGATCCGCAGCCGCATTCGTCGGCCGCATCTTCACCGCCGTCGCCGGTACAAGCACGGAAGCGAGAAGAATCGAGGCTCCGAGGGACTGCATCAGCATCGCCTGAACCGGATCCGACGCGTCGAGATCCAGTATCCGCTCCGAAAGTTCCTTCAGAAGTTCAAAATTGCTCCCGGAAGCACGCACGTGAGGACTGTCCGCAGGGATCAGTGCGTTTTCCGGAAGTCCCGGAAGTTTTACGGAAGAGAAGCCGAAGCAGTACGTACCGATCTCTGTATCCGTCCTGGAGAGCAGCTCGTGCCGCTCGCCGACGTTATAATAAATCAGATCTCCTTCTCTCACTTCATAGGAGTCGTCATCCACGTTGTATATGCCGGTTCCGCTATAGCACAGCAGAAGCTCACAGAGCGATTCGTGCCCGTGCATCGGGCGTTCATGCTTTGCGTCGCCGTAATCCTGCCGGTTTGCGTAAAGAAGACGCGGTTGTGAAAGATCATAAAAAAATCCGCGACGCGGTTTTTTGGACTGATTCATTTTTTTCTCAACTCCGATCAAACTATTTCATCTAAAACTTCGGACTGCATCACAGGCTTGCGATTCGTTCGTAACAGCCGTATAGTGGATCCGGTATCTCACCGTATAAGTCATCAAAGGAGCAGCAATATGAACCCGAAAAATATTATTCTGATCGGAATGCCCGGCGCCGGCAAAAGCACGGTCGGCGTCGTGCTCGCCAAACGTCTCGGGTACCGCTTCCTTGATTCGGATCTTCTGATTCAGGAAAAACAAGGCCGAACCCTTTCGCAAATCATCCATGAGGAAGGGACGGACGGTTTTCTCGCCATCGAAGATGAAATCAACAGCGAAATCAGGACGGAACGGTGCGTGATCGCTACCGGAGGAAGCGCCGTCTACGGGAAGCGCGCGATGCAGCACCTGAAATCCATCGGGACCATCATTTATCTCCAGGTCTCCCTCGAAAACCTGAAAAAACGGCTCGGCGATCTGACAGACCGGGGCGTGGCGCTCCGGGACGGCCAGACACTCGATGATCTCTACGCGGAGAGAGCGCCGCTTTATGAAAAATATGCCGATATCACAGTCCGCGAAGAGGCATTTGATATACCGGGAACAATCAGAAGAATCTGCCGGCAGATCGATTTGCTCCGGGATAACGCATTTTAGGTACGTGGCTCATCCCGTTCCCTCTCCGTATCCCGTTCTTTTTCGATAACAAGATAGTGAAGTTTTCGAATATGGCTCCTCTGGATTTTCAGGGAATCCGGACAAGATAATTGAGGTGCGGAAACCCTCTCTGGCTATAATAATAACTGTAGACAAGTTCTTGTTCAATACAAAACGCAAAAGTCAATTATATTGTCGCAACAATTGTGTGCTGCGCATATGATTGACCGCGTATTGATCGCAGCAAGAATCATCACTTTTGTTTACTGCTTATGAGCGGACCGCGGCGCTTATCGGCTGTAGTTTCAGAGAACCAGGTATTTACGAGGAGAATGAGGTGCTCATATGAAAAAGAGATTTGCAGCAACGGTAATGGCGGGGGTTCTTTGCGCGGCGATGATGGCGGGATGCGGAAGCAGCGCTTCTTCAACATCCGCAAATTCTTCTTCCGGCAGTAATTCGTCATCGGCGTCGTCCAGGGAGATCCGACCTCGGAAGCACGCCTGAAAGGCTTTATCGAAGGCATTGAAGGTCAGGGCGGAGACTATTATGAGAGTGAAACCCAGTACGCTGATTCCGTAGCGGACAAGGCGGTCAACTGCATGGAGGGGATCATCCAGACCCATCCGGAAGGCGTCTCCGTGATCTTCTGCAACAACGACGACATGGCGATGGCTGCGGCGAGAGCAGCGCAGAGCTATGATGCATATAAGAAGACGATCTTCATCGGCGCCGGCGGAACGGCGGCCGGACTTCAGTCGATTCTGAACGGCGAAGAGACGATGACCGTCACGTTCGACGGGTATGACGTCGGCTACAAGGGCGTACAGGCGGCGGTCGATGCCGTCAACGGCAAAAAGCTGGAATCTTTCATCGCTTCTGAGGGAACCGTCGTCGGAAAAGACAAGGCGCAGGAGATGCTTGATCTTGTCAACAAGAGACTGAATGGCTGATTCAGCCTGAACAACCGAATAGTTCAGAAGGATGCGGGGCCTGTGCCAGGTTTTATGGGACAGGCTCCGTTTTTCTATGCCTCTTCTCCTGTGTTTTTCTGCATTGTTCTTCTTGCGTCCAGCCCTTGCGGCGGAGGTTCCGTGTGTTGTAAAATGATCAGGATAATAATTGCGTCGTTTGCGTCAATTAAAAGGAGGAAATGTCCTAAATGAGACATATGATGAGTCCGCTGGATTTTTCGGTCGATGAACTCGAGTCTATGATGGATCTCGCTGTTCAGATTGAAAATGATCCGGAGAAATACGCGCATGTATGTGATGGCAAAAAAATCGCGACTCTTTTCTATGAACCGAGTACCCGTACAAGGCTCAGTTTCGAAACGGCGATGCTGAATCTCGGAGGATCGGTGATCGGCTTTTCAAGCGCTTCGAGCAGTTCGGCCACGAAGGGAGAAAGTGTCGCAGACACGATCCGGGTCGTCGGAACATTCGCGGACATCGCTGCGATCCGGCACCCGAAAGAAGGTGCGCCACTCGTCGCGTCACAGGTTTCGCCGATTCCGGTGATTAATGCAGGGGACGGAGGACATCAGCACCCGACCCAGACACTGACCGACTTGTTTACGATCCGCTCACTTAGGGGAAAAATCCACGATCTGACGATCGGTCTCTGCGGCGACCTGAAGTTTGGCAGAACCGTCCATTCCCTGATCACTGCGCTCATCCGTTACCCGAACATCCGGTTCGTTCTGATCTCTCCGGAGGAGCTCCGGCTTCCCTCTTATATCAGAGAGGACGTGCTCGACCGCAACCACATCGCATACAAAGAAGTGACAAGACTTGAGGATGCGATCCCGGAGCTGGACATTCTCTACATGACGCGTGTACAGAAGGAACGCTTCTTCAACGAAGAAGATTATGTGCGGATGAAGGATTTCTATATTCTGGACAAAGAAAAAATGGATCTTGCAAAGGAAGATATGTATGTTCTGCATCCGCTTCCGCGTGTAAATGAGATTGCCGTCGAAGTTGACAGTGACCCGCGGGCAGCTTATTTCCGCCAGGTGCGGTACGGTATGTATATTCGCGAGGCACTGATCATGACCCTTCTGGAGGTGAGCGTATGTTAAATGTCGGAGCGTTGGAAAACGGATTTGTAATGGATCATATCAAAGCAGGCAAGGCGATGACGATTTATCATGATCTTCATCTGGACCGCCTCGACTGCACGGTCGCAATCATCAAGAATGCACGCAGCGAAAAGATGGGCCGGAAGGATATCATCAAGGTTGAGTGCCCGATCGAGGAACTCAACATCGACGTCGTCGGATTTATCGATCACAATATCACGGTCAATGTGATCAAAAACGGGAAAATCGTCGAGAAGAAAAAGCTGAGTCTCCCGAAAAAAATCGTAAATGTCATTCAATGCAAAAACCCGAGATGCATCACCTCGATCGAGCAGGGACTTGATCAGGTCTTCGTTCTGACTGATCCTGAGAAAGAGGTGTACCGGTGCATGTACTGCGAAGAAAAATATTCCGGACATCGGAACAAATAATCAAAAAGAGAGCGGGATTAAAATGGATCATATTATTTCAAAACTGGTGATGTACGGCTCCATGCCGAAAGAATCGATTCTGATGCAGCTTTCCGACATCTGCACATCGGCACGCGAAAAACGGGAGAGCAGGGATGTGCTGATCACGCGCTGCTACCAGCAGATCAAGCGGATTCTGATCGTCGCGACGGATTATGGCTTCGACAGGAATCTATGGCAGAATTACCTGACATTTTTACTGATCACGGATGAAAATCCGTTCAGTCTGACGTGTGAGAAGGTCGGTGCGACTCCCGGCGGGTCCTGCAATTACTTTGCTGCCGGAGATTTTAAGATTTTCATGAAGCTGTTTCATTACGATTTTTCGTGGCTCGAGGAGTCGCTTGGAATCGATTGTTTTACACGCATTTTACATTATAACGCTATCGGAAAACCGGAGCTAATGTATAATAAGAATGTCAGCGAAAAGGTCCGGGAACTCAGTGAAAAACTTGATTCGGCAAAAGATGAGAATGAGTTTTTCAATGCGGTCACCACATTTTACCGGGACTACGGCGTCGGTATGTTCGGACTGAACAAAGCGTTCCGTATCATCGAGCATGAAAACGGTCCGGTGGGGTTCCATCCCATCAACAATATGGACAAGGTTATGCTGGATGATCTGATCGGTTACGAGATCCAGAAGAAGAAGCTTGTTGATAATACCCGGGCTTTTGTCGAGGGAAGAAAGGCGAACAACTGCCTGCTGTTCGGCGATTCCGGAACCGGAAAATCGACGTGCATCAAGGCCATTGTGAACGAATTTTATCCGCAGGGTCTGCGCATGATCGAGATCTACAAGCATCAGTTCAAGAATCTTTCAAATGTGATCGCTCAGATCAAGAACCGGAACTATAAGTTCATTATTTATATGGATGATCTCTCGTTCGAAGAATTCGAGATCGAGTATAAGTTCCTGAAAGCGGTCATCGAGGGCGGCGTCGAGACGAAGCCGGACAATATTCTGATCTATGCAACCTCCAACCGGCGTCATCTGATCAGGGAGACCTGGAGCGATCGGGATGATATGGAATCCGGGAACGGGCTGCACCGTTCTGATACGATAGAGGAAAAGCTCTCACTCGTACACCGCTTTGGCGTCACGATCAGCTTTTCAAAGCCGAGTCAGCAGGAGTATTTCCAGATCGTGACGGGGCTTGCGCGCAAAAACGGGATTAACCTTTCCGATGAGGAACTGAAGGCCGGCGCGAACAAGTGGGAACTTTCTCACGGAGGCATTTCCGGAAGAACAGCACAGCAGTATATCACGTATCTTCTCGGGCAGCAGGAATGACGGCACGGCAGAAATTTGATGTGAGGATTTGTGAATGGCAGACTTAAAAGAGCTGCGCTATGAAATCGACAGAGCGGACAATGAGATTGTCCGCCTGTTCGAGCGGCGTATGCGGCTTGTCGAGGATGTGGCAAAGTACAAAATTGAAAATGGAATGCAGGTGCTCGACTCACGGAGAGAGGGTGAAAAGCTCAAAACATTGAGCGAAGGCGCATCGACGGATTTCAACGAGCGGGCGATATATGAAATCTTCCGGCAGATGATGGCGATCAGCAGGAAGCGTCAGTACCAGATCCTTACGGAAAACGGCCGGGGTGAAACATTGCCCTTCAGTCAGTGCGACGCGTTTGATTTTGAGGGAAAACGTGTTGTATTTCAGGGAGTAGAGGGAGCTTACAGTTTTGCTGCCATGCAGACCTTTTTCGGTGATGCCATCGACAGCGTCCATGTTTCGACATGGCGCGAGGCGATGCAGCTGGTAGCCGACGGAGACGTCGACTACGGCGTAGTACCGATCGAGAATTCGACGGCCGGAAGTGTATCGGATATCTACGATCTTCTTGCCGATTTTCCGATCTATATCGTCGGGGAGCAGGTGATTCCGATCAATCATCGCCTGCTCGGCATCCCGGGCGCAAAAACAGATGAAATCCGGAAAGTTTTTTCACATCCACAGGCTCTGGCACAGTGCAGGGCTTATCTGGAGTCCCATCCGGAGTGGGAGGCTGTTCCCGTTCTGAACACGGCAATGGCTGCGGAAAAGATCGCGAAGGATCAGAATCCCACATTTGCGGCGATCGCAAGTGATACCGCCGCGGAATTTTACGGACTGGAGGTGCTGGAGGACGGACCGATCTCCAGAAAAAAGAACGCGACGCGGTTTGTGATTCTTTCAAACCGATGCTGCTTCGTCCGAAATGCGAGAAGAATCAGCATCTGCTTTGAACTGCCCCATCAGTGCGGTACGCTTTATAATGTGCTGTCGCACTTTATTTTTAATGATCTGAATATGACAAGAATTGAATCGAGGCCGATCCCCGGCAAGGCCTGGGAATATCGCTTCTTTATCGATTTCGAGGGAAATCTGAACAACCCGGGGGTACAGAACGCGCTGTTTGGGATCCGGTCGGAGACTGCGGATCTGAGACTTCTTGGAAGCTGCTGAAAACCGTGTCTTATCAGGACCTTTTGCTATGCCATCACAGAGAGTAACAGGAGGAACGGTTACGTGAGATACAGTACATTTGCTGCGATCTATATCGGAACGTACGATGTGACGATGGAGGTATTCGAGATTTCAAAGAGCAAGGGAATCCAGAGTATCGACAAGATCCGGAAGCATCTCGAGATCGCGACCGATACATATGCGACCGGCAAGATCAGCGAACAGAATATCCGCGCGCTCATCGGGATTCTTCAGAATTTCAAGCAGATCACGAAGGAATATCAGGTTGAAAAAATCCGAGCAATCGCCGGAAGCTCGATCCGGGACGCGGAAAACAACGTCTTTATCATCGGGCAGATACGTGAGGAAACCGGTCTCAATGTGGAGCTTCTGAGCAATTCGGAGCAGAGATATCTGAGCTTCAAGGCCATCGTCTCATCGGATCCGAAAATCATGGAACTGATGGAAGATGGGACCGCTGTCATCGATGTCGCGGGCGGAAGCATTCAGGTCTCGGTTTTTGTTCACGGTCGGCTGAACACGACGCTGAATCTCCGGATCGGAAGTCTTCGGGTACGTGACCGCCTCCTTCCGATTCAGGCGAGTGTGAGCGATTATCCGGAGCTTGTAGAGGAATATATTTCCCATGAAATGCATACATTCCGCGAGGTTCATCTTCAGGGGCGGAAGTTCGAGAGCGTGATCGTGAACGGCGACTTTATCACCGAATCGTTGATGCGCGTCATAGAGAACGGGGAACGTCATGTCGTTTCCAGAAAACGATTTGACCTGTGGTACGAAGACATCAACACCTGCAGCGACGACGAGCTTGCGGTTCGTCTTAATTTTCCTGCGGAATTTGTCTCCATTCTTCGTCCGACCGCAATCCTGTATCACAAATTTGTCGAAGAAATCGGCGCGCAAAAGATCTACGCATCGGGTGTGTCGCTTTCCCGCGGTGTCGCTTATGAATACGCAGAAAAATCGAAGAAGATGAAATCGGCTCACAGCTTCGAGGACGACATCCTCGGCGCCGCGAACGAGCTTGCTCACCGTTACCGCGTAGAAGACGCACATATTCGAAACGTCAATACCTGCGCACAGGCGATATTCAGCACCATTCGGAAGCGCTTCGGTCTGACACAGCGAGACCGTCTTCTGATTCAGATCGCGGTCATGCTGCACGAGACGGGAAAATACATCAGCCTGAACAACAACGGGGCGTGTGCGTACCAGATTATTACGCACAACGAGATCATCGGCCTGTCGCATGAGGAGCGGAAGATGATCGCCTACGTCGTGATGTATAACACCTGCTGGATGCCCGGATTTGAATCCTTCACAAAGGAGACGGGTTATGACGGGGAGATGTACCTCCGTATCGCAAAAATGACAGCGATCCTCCGGCTCGCGAACGAGCTTGACCGGAGTCATCGTCAGAAGGTAAAGGATATCCGCGTCCGGCTTGCGGATGATGTTTTGAAAATCCGGGTGAGTGTGGACCATCCGTTCGCACTCGAACAAAATCTGGTCCGCAAGCAAATTACATTTTTTAAATACATCTATAACATCGATGTCGATCTGCATGTGACGAGAATCCGCTAATGCACCGGCAGCCGGTAATATCCGGTCATTTATCGGCTCGGATGAATTCACGGATCTTATCCGGGGCACTGGAGGGGAAATCTTATGAGGGAGAATCTCAAAAAATATGATAAACCAGAATACTTTATGAACCGGGAGCTTTCATGGGTACAGTTTAACGAACGGGTCCTGAGTGAGGGACGTGACCGGAACATTCCTCTTTTTGAGCGGCTGAAATTTTTAAGTATCGTCTCCTCAAACCTTGATGAGTTCATGATGGTCCGGGTTGCTTCTCTGAAGGATATGCAGAATTCAAATTATACGAAACCGGACAATTCCGGAATGACTCCGACGATGCAGCTTGACGCGCTGTCCGGTGCGATTCACAAGATGGTCGCCAAACAGTATTCTACGTTTAACCGTTCGCTTATTCCGGCGCTTGAGAGTGTTGGTCTGTGCATCGCCGAAGACCTTTCCATACTGACGCCGGCGGAGATTGAATATCTGGACGAATATTTTGACAACAGCATTTATCCGGTTCTTACCCCGATGGCACTTGATCAGTCGCGTCCGTTTCCACTGATCCGGAATAAGACGCTGAACATCGCAGCGCTGATCTCGAAGGGGCAGAAACGTAAGAAGGCTGATTTTGCGACGGTCCAGGTGCCATCTGTGCTCCCGCGGTTCGTTGAACTTCCGCGGCGGGCGGACGGAATGCGCGTGCTTGTTCTTCTCGAAAAGGTGATCGAAAGAAATATTGACAAGCTCTTCCAGAGTTATCAGGTGATCTGCTGCTACCCGTACCGCATTATGCGAAACGCGGAGCTCGGCATTGACGAGGACGATGCGTCTGATCTTTTAATCGAGATCGAAAAATCGCTGAAAAAAAGACAGTGGGGAGAGGTCATCCGCCTGGAAGTCGACGACAAGATCGATGAGGATCTGCTCCGGATCTTAATGCGCGAATACAATATCAAAGAACAGGATCTGTACCGGATCCCGGGGCCTCTCGATCTCACTTTTCTAATGAAGATCTACGATCTCGACGGCTTCGACGGTTATAAGATTCCGAAATACACACCGGCGGCGGTTCCGCAGCTCGCCGGCGAAGGAAACATCTTTTCGAAGATCCGGAAGGGAGATGTGTTCCTTCACCATCCATACATGAGTTTTGATCCGGTCGTCGATTTTGTGCGGCAGGCCGCCCGAGATCCGGAAGTGCTCGCGATCAAGCAGACCCTGTACCGCGTCAGCGGTAATTCACCGATCATCGCCGCACTCGAAAAAGCAGCCGCGAACGGAAAACAGGTCACGGTTCTCGTCGAGCTGAAGGCGCGGTTTGACGAGGAGAATAATATCGTCTGGGCCCGGGAACTCGAAAAGGCCGGATGCCACGTCATCTACGGGCTCGTCGGTTTAAAAACCCACAGCAAGATTACCCTCGTGGTCCGCCGGGAAGACGACGGCATCCGCAGGTACGTCCATCTTGGCACCGGAAACTACAACGATAAGACCGCGAAGCTCTATACGGACTGCGGTATACTCACATGTGATTCCCGGATCGGCGAGGACGCGACGGCGGTATTCAATATGATCTCCGGTTACTCGGAACCCGGGCGATGGAACAGCCTGATCGTCGCGCCGTTCTGGCTCCGGAATAAATTTCTCGCTCTGATCGGACGGGAGGAGGAGAACGCGCGCGCCGGCAAGCCGGCACGTATCGTGGCAAAGATGAACTCCCTCTGCGATCCAGAGATCATTGCCGCACTGTACAGTGCGTCGTCCGCCGGTGTCACGATCGACCTGATCGTCCGCGGGATCTGTACACTGAAAGTCGGCATACCGGGTGTAAGTGAAAACATTCACGTCCGGTCGATTGTCGGGAACTTTCTGGAACACGCGCGGATTTTCTATTTCCTGAATAACGGTTCGGAGGAAGTGTATATGGGAAGTGCAGACTGGATGCCAAGAAATCTCGACAAGCGCGTCGAAATCGTCTTCCCGCTGTATGATAAAAATACAAAGGCGGCCGCGATACACATTCTGGACGTGCAGCTTTCGGATACGGTGAAGGCAAGAATCCTCACGGCGGAAGGAAAATACGAGCGGGTCGATAAACGCGGAAAAGACCTGATTAACGCGCAAAAACAGTTCTGCGAGGAGGCTTCGGCCGCAGCGAAAAAAGGTGTTTCCGGAACGCTTCAGGGAGCAAGAACCTTCGTTCCTGCGGAGGCTCCCGAGGCTGAAACCGAAAAGATTTCGGACGAAAGCGATGTTTGACAAATAAAATCGAGTAGAGTATTATAATAGCCGTTTAGATTACATGAAAGGTTTTGGGAATTCCATGATTCAGAGAATTTATTCCATTCTGGTTGACAACACCTCCGGTGCGCTGAACCGGATCGCCGGACTGTTCAGCCGGCGCGGTTACAATATCGACAGTCTTACCGTCGGAGTGACAGCCGATCCGAACTATTCCCGCATGACCATCGTCACGACAAGCGATGATGAGCTTGAGCTCGATCAGATCGGGCGGCAGCTTGCAAAGCTCGTAGACGTCCGGGACATCAAGGTTCTGAAAAGCGGACAGAGTGTCAACCGCGAGCTGATTCTTGTCAAAGTGAAGACCAGCAAGGAACAGCGAAGAGATCTGATTGAACTCGCGAACATTTTCCGGGCGAAGATTGTTGACGTAGGAACGAATTCAACGATCGTGGAACTGACCGGTACGGAGAACAAGCTGAACGCCTTTCTCCGCCTGCTCGATGATTATGAGATACTCGAGCTCGCCCGGACCGGAATCACGGGGCTGTCCCGCGGAATGGATGACGTGCGTTATCTCTGAGTCCGGATGAAGTTAGCTTGTAAAAGGGTTCTGCCCTTTCACATAGAATTACAATTAGTGAATGGAGGAAATTTATTATGCCAGCACAGATCTATTATCAGGAAGACTGCAACCTCTCTCTTTTGGACGGAAAGAAAATTGCCATCATCGGCTACGGCAGCCAGGGTCATGCTCACGCACTGAACCTGAAAGATTCCGGATGCGATGTCATCGTAGGACTGTATGAGGGTTCCAAGTCCTGGGCGAAAGCCGAGAAACAGGGACTGAAAGTCTATACCGCTGCCGAGGCTGCAAAGCAGGCGGATATTATCATGATCCTGATCAACGATGAGCTGCAGGCCGATATGTATAAAAAGGATATCGCTCCGAACCTCAAAGAGGGCGATATGCTGATGTTCGCTCATGGTTTCAACATCCATTTCAATCAGATCATCCCGCCGAAGAACGTCGATGTTACAATGATCGCTCCGAAGGCTCCCGGTCATACCGTAAGAAGCGAGTACCTCCGCGGAAGAGGAACCCCGTGCCTGATCGCGGTTGAGCAGGATTACACCGGAAAAGCAAAAGAGCTGGCTATGGCGTACGGCCTTGGCATCGGCGGCGCGAGAGCAGGACTGCTTGAGACCACATTCCGCGTTGAGACCGAGACCGATCTGTTCGGTGAGCAGGCAGTTCTGTGCGGCGGCGTTGTCGCTCTGATGCAGGCTGGTTTTGAGACTCTGGTCGAGGCTGGTTACGATCCGAGAAACGCTTACTTCGAGTGCATCCACGAGATGAAGCTGATCGTCGATCTGATCTACCAGTCCGGATTCAAGGGAATGCGTTACTCCATTTCCAACACCGCTGAGTACGGCGATTACATCACCGGACCGAAGATCGTCACCGATGAGACAAAGAAAGCGATGAAGAAGATTCTCTCCGATATCCAGGACGGAACGTTTGCAAAAGACTTCCTGACGGAGATGTCCGCAGGCGGACAGGCTCATTTCAAGGCACTCAGACAGAAGGCTTCCGAGCATGAGTCCGAGAAAGTCGGCGAGCAGATCCGGGCACTGTACAGCTGGAATGATGAGGATAAGCTCGTCAACAACTGATTACATCCGAGCTAAATAGATTCAAACGATAAGAGCTGCTGCATTTGTGACAGGCGCATCTTCCGTATGCCGCTTCTACCAGATGCGGCGGCTCATTTTCATTCACGGAGGTAGGACATTATGGGTATGACGATGACGCAGAAAATCCTTGCTCACGCAGCCGGCCTCGATGAAGTAACAGCCGGGCAGCTGATCGAGGCAAAACTGGATCTCGTTCTCGGAAACGACATCACGACGCCGGTTGCAATCGATGTCATGAAAAACTTCAAAAAACAGGAGGTCTTTGACCGTGATAAAATCGCGCTGGTCATGGACCACTTTATTCCGAACAAAGACATCAAGTCGGCCGAGCACTGCAAAATCGTCCGTGATTTTGCGGGCAGGTACCAGATCACAAATTATTTTGACGTCGGTCAGATGGGTATCGAGCACGCGCTTCTCCCGGAAAAGGGACTTGTTGTCGCCGGTGACGTCGTGATCGGAGCGGATTCGCACACGTGTACGTACGGAGCGCTCGGTGCATTTTCCACCGGTGTCGGAAGTACGGATATGGCAGCGGGTATGGCGACCGGAAAAGCCTGGTTCAAGGTTCCGCCGGCGATCCGGTTCAATCTGGTCGGAAAACCGTCGAAGTGGGTCAGCGGCAAGGACGTGATTCTGCACATCATCGGAATGATCGGCGTCGACGGGGCGCTTTACAAATCGATGGAATTTACCGGTCCCGGAGTCGCCGAACTGTCGATGGACGACCGGTTGACGATCTCAAATATGGCGATCGAGGCCGGCGGCAAAAACGGAATTTTCCCGGTCGACGATAAAACTCTCGATTACATGAAGGAACATTCCACGAAACCCTTCACGGTCTACGAAGCAGACCCCGATGCGGTATATGACGAAGAGTATACCGTCGATCTTTCTGAACTTCAGCCGACCGTCTCCTTCCCGCATCTTCCCGAGAACGCGAAGGAGATCGGTACATTCGGCGACATCGTGATCGATCAGGTCGTCATCGGTTCCTGCACAAACGGCCGGATTGAGGACCTGCGGACAGCCGCGGAGATTCTCAAGGGACGTCAGGTGAAAAAAGGCCTGCGCTGTATCGTGATTCCCGCGACGCAGAACGTCTATCTCCAGGCACTGAAAGAGGGTCTGATTGAGACATTTATTGAATCCGGAGCCGTCGTCAGCACGCCGACCTGCGGACCGTGTCTGGGCGGTTATATGGGAATTCTCGCTCACGGCGAGCGCTGTGTTTCGACGACAAACCGGAACTTCGTCGGCCGCATGGGAGCGGTCGATTCGGAGATTTATCTCGCAAGTCCCGCGGTCGCGGCAGCGTCGGCGATTACCGGAAAAGTAAGCGGACCGTCCGAACTCGGACTGTAAGGAAGGAGGAGCATGATGCAGGCACAGGGTACAGTTTTCAAATACGGCGACAACGTAGACACCGATGTTATCATCCCGGCGCGCTACCTGAATTCCTCCGATCCCGCGGAGCTGGCAGAGCACTGCATGGAGGATATTGACCGGGAATTCGTAAAAAAAGTACATCCGGGCGACATTATCGTCGCAAATAAAAACTTCGGGTGTGGTTCTTCCCGCGAACACGCGCCGATCGCGATCAAAGCATCCGGCGTCAGCTGTGTCATCGCGGAAACCTTCGCGCGTATCTTTTACCGCAATTCCATCAATATCGGGCTTCCGATCATCGAGTGTCCGGAAGCGGCGAAGGAAATCGAGAGCGGCGATGAAGTGAAAGTCGACTTCAACACCGGAAAAATCTGCGATCTCACAAAGGGTACGGAATATCAGGGACAGGCTTTTCCTGAGTTTATGCAGAAAATAATCACCGCGGGCGGACTCGTCAACTACATCAACGAGGCAGAATAAAGCCCGCAGGCGGATCATAAAAGGAGCGGCGTCCGGTCATCCGGCAGATTCAGAAGCAGCCGGGTGCCGCTCCGGCGATGAAATCCGTCCCGCCTCGAAGAACACGGAAGAATAAGTATTGAAAAAATTTCGAAAATACGCTACAATTTATTCCATCGGGGCATGGCTCAGTCTGGTAGAGCACACGGCTGGGGGCCGTGGGGCCGCAGGTTCGAATCCTGTTGCCCCGATTTATATCCGTCTCATCGAAGGAGTCCCGTCAGGGGCTCTTTTTTGTTCACGATCAGGGAAGGGGAACCAGATACATGGAACCGGTCAGGATGATTTACTGTATGCAATGTGGAACGAAGCTTGAGACAAAATATCTGGAAGGGGAGGGGATCGTCCCGTACTGTCCGAAGTGTCAGGATTTTCGCTTTCCCGTGTTCAGCACCGCGGTCAGCATGATCGTCCAGAACTGTGACGGGAACATTATCCTGATCCGCCAGTATGGAAGACCGCGCTTCATCCTTGTAGCCGGATACGTCAACCGCGGAGAGGACGCGGAGGACGCGGTGCGAAGAGAAGTCATGGAAGAACTGGGCATGACCGTGACCGATGTTCATTTCAACCGGAGCAGTTTTTACAAGCCTTCCAATACCCTGATGCTGAATTTCAGCGTCAGGGTGGCGGAAAAGCTGCCGCATCCGAACCGGGAGGTGGATTCCTATGAAATCTTCACGGACGAGGAGGCGAAGGAAAATATAGCAGAAGGCAGCCTCGCGCAGAAATTTCTTCTTTGGGCTCTGGGCGGCGCAGATTTAAAAAAGGAGAAATCAGACGATGTATCCGATGGGAAATAAAACAGTAGCGGACTCAAAGACGGAAATGACGAGAATCGTCCAGTACAACGATATGAACGGAGGGCGGCGGCTTTTCGGCGGCCGTCTGATGGAATGGATCGACGAGGTCGCCGGAATCTGCGCGATCCGTCACTGCGGCATGTACGTCACAACCGCGTGCGTCGACAATCTTCAGTTCCGCCGCGGCGCAAATCTGAACGATATTATTGTCGTCAAAGCACATCTCACACACGTCGGCCGCAGTTCTATGGAGGTGCGCGTCGACACGTATGTGGAAGAACGCAGCACAGGAATCCGCAGACTGATCAATTACGCCTATGTGACAGAGGTAGCGATCGGCGAAAACGACAGGCCTGCGGAGATTCCTTACGGTCTGGAGCTGAAGACGGAGGTCGAGAAAGCGGAGTGGGAGAACGCCGTAAAACGCAATGAAAACCGCCTTCACCGCCGCAAGGAGGGATTCTGAACCGGCCGCCGGAAAAGCTTCCGAACGATCAGCAGGAACGGGAGGTGATCACAAGATGACAGCATTCGAACGAATTCAATCCGGCATCCCCGAAATGGACAGGGTTCTGGACAATATCCGCCTGGGAGATAATGTCGTCTGGCGGGTGTCCAGTCTTGATGAATTTCATCTGTTTCTGGATCCGTACGTCAGACAGGCGATCGCAGATCACCGGCGGCTGATCTACGTACGTTTTGCCAGTCACCCTCCGCTCGTTCGCGAACAGGAGGGTGTGGAGACGGTCACCATTGAACTGTCGCACCGCTTTGAAACATTTACTGTGGAGATCCATAACCTGATCACGAAGACGGGCCGGGGCGCCTTTTACGTGTTTGACTGTCTCTCTGAGCTTCAGACCGCCTGGGCTACGGATCTGATGATGGGAAATTTCTTCCGGGTAACCTGTCCGTACCTTTATCAGCTTGATACGGTCGCATATTTCCCGCTGATCCGGGGAATGCATTCCTTCCATGCGATCGCGAAGATCCGGGATACCACCCAGCTTTTTCTCGATGTCTATTCCGACAGCCGGAGCGTATACGTCCGGCCGGATAAGGTCTGGAACCGCTACAGTGAAACGATGTTCCTTCCTCACATCTACCGGGCAGAACAGGGATCCTTCCGGCCGATCCTGGACGGAGTCGAGGCGAGCCGGTTCTATCAGGTGATGAACGACTGTCAGTCTCCGGCCTCCGAGCAGAACATGGATTCCTGGGACCGCTTCTTCAATCAGGCGCGCGTCATGTACGCAGCGGGGATGGATATAACCGAACCGTGTTCACGCATGTGTAATATCATGATGAGCCGTGACGAGCGGATGCGTGTGATGATCAAAAAACACTTCACTCCCCAGGATTATTTCCGCGTTCGCAATCACATGATCGGAACCGGTCTTATCGGCGGAAAAGCATGCGGCATGCTTCTCGCGCGGAAAATTATCGAAGATGCGGATCCGGATCTCGCAGGGAGGCTGGAACCGCACGACTCCTATTTTGTCGGTTCGGATGTCTTTTATTCCTATATCGTGGAGAATCAGTACTGGGATCTCCGGGTGCGTCAGCGCACAGAGGAGGAATATTTCTCACTTGCCGCACCCTTCGCGGAAAAACTGATGAAGGGAAAATTTTCCAGAGAGATGGAAGAGCAGTTCGTCCATCTGCTTGAATACTACGGCCAGGATCCGATCATCGTGCGTTCCAGCAGCATTCTCGAGGACGGTTTCGGGAACGCATTTGCCGGAAAATACGAGTCCGTTTTCTGCGCGAATACCGGAACGATGAATGAGCGCCTCGAAGAATTTGAAAACGCGGTGCGGACCGTCTATGCGAGCACGATGAATCTCTCCGCACTGGATTACCGGAAGAGAAGGGGACTTGAAAACCGGGATGAGCAGATGGCCCTGCTTGTCCAGCGTGTATCGGGATCGCATTATGACCAGTACTATATGCCGTGTGCCGCCGGAGTCGGATACTCCTACAGCCCATACCGTTTCCTTCCCACCCTGGATCCGAAAGCCGGAATGCTCCGGCTCGTCATGGGGCTGGGCACTTCTGCCGTCGACCGGACAGAAGGCTCGTATCCGCGTCTCGTGAGCCTTGATCGGCCGGAGGCCGGCGCTTCTGTGACGATCGCGGACCGGCATCAGTACTCCCAGCGGAAAATCGCTGTCATCAACAAGGAAAAGCGGACGCTTGAGCAGATTGATCTTTGTGCAATCGAAGACAAGCTGCCGCCTTATCTCGCAAAAATGGTTCTCGAACACGATACCGCAGTGGAGAGGAGACTGCGTGAGCGCGGACAAAACCGCACGGTTCGTTTTATATCCTGCGGCGGCATCGTCCGGGAAAAGCATCTTATGGAAGATATGCGAAAAATGCTCCGGCTGATTCAGGATGAATACAAAAGCCCGGCTGACACCGAGTTTACGATCAACCTGTCGGATACGGGCGAATATGTGATCAACCTGCTTCAGTGCCGGCCGCTCTATATCGCAAAAGATCAGGAGAACATCGCTGTGCCCGAACACCCCGATCCGGACCGGATCATCGCGGAAACACGCGGCGCATCGATGGGACTCTCGCGAAATATCCGTCTTGACCGGATCGTGTATGTCGATCCGGAAGGATATTATAATCTCCCGTACGCAGAAAAGAGCGCGGTCGCCCAGGTGATCGGAACGGTGAACTGGAAATGCCGCGATCAGGGACTGCATATGGCACTGATCGTTCCCGGCCGGATCGGAACCTCTTCTCCGGAACTCGGGGTGCCGACTGCATTCTCCGATATCAGCGGATTTGAGGCGATATTTGAGGTGGCATCGTCAAAGGCAGGCTACAACCCCGAACTCTCATACGGGAGTCATATTTTTCAGGATCTTGTCGAGGCAAAAATCCTGTACACGGCGATTTTTGAAAACAAGAAAACCATCCATTACCGGCCGGATCTTCTGAAAAACTGTCCGGATCTGACCGATCCATTTGCAGAGGAAACAGAAAAACGCAGAGCGATCCGTACGGTCGTTTCCGTATACGATGTTTCCGGTTCAGACTGCCGTCTGTATCACAGCCTCCAGGATGAACATATGATTCTCCTGATAAATACGTCGACATAAATATGTTATGTAAATGTGACGTTTTTGTGAACCTTCTCCACATCGGTTGAAGTTGCCCCGATTGGGTGTTAAGATGGTTTCGTTTTAAGAATAAGGGGAAGAAGGGGATCAAAGTGAAACTGAGACAGTGGAGAATCATGGATAAGTATCTCTGCGGCACGGTTGAGGAGAGCAGCCGTTATCCGGATGGTACTTACATTGAAACCTCAGAAGTCGTCACCGCCGCATTTGACGGCAGTCTGTTCCTTGTCCGGACCGAAAACTCACTTTATGAGTGCGATGCCGGAGATTATACCGGAACGAATGACGAACTGGAGCAGTTTATCAAACGAATCGCAGAGCAGCAGAAGCGCGGGACGACGCGCCAGCTGAAACCACACAGACCGTCGGCGGACTGATCCGCCGGCGGTTTTTTTTGACACGTATATTTTTGTATGCTAAACTATCAAAGTTAATGTTTTTCGTTGAAATGAGGGTCTGTTATGATAAGTTCATCCACTATTGGAATCTTAATTACCATGGTTGTATACCTGGTCGGGATGCTTGTGATCGGCTTCATGCTCGCCAAACAGAACGAGACGGTCAGCGACTTTTACCTCGGCGGCCGGAAACTCGGACCGTTTGTGACGGCGATGAGTGCGGAAGCGTCGGACATGAGCAGCTATCTTCTGATGGGTCTTCCGGGACTCGCCTATCTCTCCGGCATGGCGGATGTCGGCTGGACCGCGATCGGACTCGCCGCCGGAACGTATCTGAACTGGCTGTTCGTCGCAAAACCGATCCGGCGCTACACGGAAGCCACCGGATCGATCACGATCCCGGATTTCTTCTCAGACCGCTATCACGATGACCGCCGGATTCTGATGCTGATCTCCGCGATCATCATTATTATTTTCTTCATTCCTTACACCGGTTCCGGATTCGCAGCCTGCGGAAAGCTGTTCGCGAGTCTGTTCGGCACGGATTACCACGTGGCGATGATCATCAGCGCCGCTGTCATCATCGTCTATACAATGACCGGAGGATTTCTGGCAGCAAGTACGACGGACTTTGTTCAGAGCATCGTCATGACCTGCGCCCTTCTGATCGTCGTAATTTTCGGCGTAAACAAGGCCGGCGGTATGGACGCGGTCATCACAAACGCAAAGAGTCTGCCCGGATACCTCAGTATGGCGCAGACCTACGATCCGGTCACAAAAACCGCTTCCGCGTACGGGATCATCCGAATCGTCTCGACCTGTGCATGGGGGCTGGGTTACTTCGGCATGCCCCACATCCTGCTCCGGTTTATGGCGATCCGTGATGATGAAAAGCTGAAGCTTTCCAGAAGAGTCGCCAGCGTATGGGTGGTGATTTCGATGGCAATCGCCGTTTTCATCGGTATCGTCGGTCTGGCGATGTCTGCAAACGGAAGCATCCGGCCGCTGGAGGGATCCGCTTCCGAGACGGTCATTGTGGAAGTCGCATCCCTGCTGAGCAGACACGGATTACTTCCGGTGATTTTTGCCGGCATTATTCTCTCCGGCATCCTTGCCGCGACCATGTCCACTGCGGATTCGCAGCTGCTCGCGGCGTCCTCGTCGGTGTCGCAGAACATTATCTATGAGTTTTTTAATGTCAAAATGAGTCAGAAGAAACTGATGCACATCGCGCGCCTGTCCCTTCTTGCAATCGCGGTGATCGGAATCGTGATCGCGTGGAATCCGGACAGCTCGGTCTTCCAGATCGTCTCGTTCGCGTGGGCAGGATTCGGCGCTTCGTTCGGACCGATCGTGCTGCTTGCGCTGTTCTGGCGCCGGTCCAACAAATACGGTGCGCTCGCCGGACTTCTGACAGGCGGAGTGATGGTATTTGTCTGGAAATATCTGGTTCGCCCTCTGGGAGGCGTATGGGATATCTATGAGCTTCTCCCGGCTTTCGCGGCGGCGATCCTTGTCAATGTGGCCGTAAGCCTTTTGACTCCCGCGCCGGAAAAGGCCGTAACCGACGTGTTTGACCGGGTAAAAGCAGGAAACTGAGAAAACAAATTGACAGCACGGAAAAATGATGATATGGTAGACACAATTAATGCGAAGACAAGGATTAGTACATTCCCGTCCAAAGCGAAGAGAGCATCCGGCCGGTGTGAGGGTGCGTGAGGACGTGTCTGGAACTGCCCTTCGAGCAGCTGCCTGAAATCAGCGGTGCGATGAACATCCCCGTATGAGAGTAAACGCAGACGGTAATCCTCCGTTATCGGGATAAGGATATCAACGAGGGCTGCGCCCGGATTCGTATCCTGATGAGTGTGCGGTTATGCCGTGAAGAAGAGTGGTACCGCGAAGAATCTGATTGATTGAAATTCAGGCTCTCCGTCTCTTGCAGGATGCAGGGGGCGGAGAGCTTTTTTCATAAGCACCGCACTCTGCAGGAACGTACAGATGTGCATTTTCAGAAGACACAGGAGGAAATTATGAAAAACTATAAACGCTATATCCGACAGTATTATCTTCCGCCGGAAGAGTGCCTTGACTGGGCAAAAAAAGACCATATTGACAAAGCGCCGCAGTGGTGCAGTGTGGACCTTCGCGACGGGAACCAGGCGCTCGTCATCCCGATGGATCTGGAACAGAAAATCGATTTTTACAAGCTTCTGGTCAAAATCGGCTTTAAGGAAATTGAGGTCGGGTTTCCGGCAGCTTCCGAGACGGAGTACGAATTTCTCCGCCGTCTGATCGAGGATGATCTCATTCCGGACGATGTGACCGTCCAGGTTCTCACCCAGGCGCGGGAACATATTATCAGGAAAACATTTGAGGCGCTGGAAGGATGCAAAAACGCGATCGTTCACGTCTATAATTCCACGTCCTTCGCACAGAGACAGCAGGTCTTCAAAAAATCAAAGGAAGAGATCCGTCAGATCGCCGTCGACGGAGCGGTGATGCTCAAAGAACTGACCGAAGAGGCCGGCGCGGATTACCGGTTCGAGTACAGCCCGGAGAGCTTCACCGGAACAGAGCCGGAATACGCACTGGAGGTCTGCAACGCGGTTCTGGATGTCTGGAAACCGACCGCGGACCGGAAAGCGATCATCAACCTCCCGAGTACCGTCGAGCTCTCGATGCCCCACGTATACGCGAGCCAGATTGAATACATGAACAAGCATCTGAACTACCGCGACAACATCGTACTCTCACTTCATCCGCACAATGACCGCGGATGCGGCGTCTCCGATGCGGAACTCGGCATTCTCGCAGGCGCGGACCGCATCGAGGGAACCCTGTTCGGAAACGGAGAGCGGACCGGAAACGTCGACATCGTCACGCTGGCCATGAATCTGTTCTCACACGGCGTAGATCCGGAGCTCGATTTTTCCGATATGCCGTCCATCGCGGAGCAGTATGAAAACAATACGGGCATGCAGATCGACCCGAGAAGTCCCTACAGCGGTTCCCTCGTGTTCGCGGCCTTCTCCGGATCGCACCAGGACGCAATTGCAAAGGGTATGCACTGGAACCAGGAGAAGGATCCGGATCACTGGACGGTACCGTATCTTCCGATCGATCCGCACGATGTCGGCCGCACGTACGACGCGGATGTCATCCGGATCAACAGCCAGTCCGGAAAGGGAGGGGTCGGTTATATCCTTGAGACGAACTACGGACTCAACCTTCCGAAAAAAATGCGCGAGGTTATGAGTTATGCGGCGAAGGATCTGTCCGATCATCTTCACAAGGAGCTCAAGCCGGACGAAATCTACAGCCTGTTCAAGCAGAAATTCGAGAATGTCGCGGAACCGCTCAGCATCCACGGCGTGCATTTCAAGCAGCTTGAGGACGGTCTGATTCAGGCGGAGGTCAACTCGCGGCTCGGAAGCGATTCTGAGATCATCAAGACGTACGCGGAAGGAAACGGCCGTCTTGACGCGGTCAGCAACGCCCTGAAGAAGGCGTACGGATTCGACTACAAGCTGGTCACGTACCAGGAGCATGCGCTCACACAGAGTTCAAAATCGCTCGCCATCGCGTATGTCGGTGTACAGAATCCGGATGGTACCTTCGGATGGGGCGCCGGAACGGATTCCGATATTATCCGTGCATCGATCGACGCTCTGGTGACATCGATCAATAACCGGTAAAAAACTTTTCTTCTAATTTATGCTATGTTATAATGAGTACCGTCCTCCACAGGAGGACAGCTGCGGATTTTACATCAGACAGATCAGGAGATTTTATGAATATTATGTACCACAGCACGCGGGGCGGCGATCCGGACACAACCGCTTCGCGTGCGATACTCGCAGGTCTTGCTTCGGACGGAGGACTTTACGTTCCGGATTCCATACCGGCATTTGACCTGCCCCTCACCTCACTCGCAGACATGGATTACCGTGCGGTCGCATACGAGGTCATGAGCCGTTTTCTCACCGATTATACCGCTGACGAGCTTCATTACTGCATCGATCACGCGTACGACAACAAGTTTGATACAGAAGAAATCGCGCATCTGCATGAAGCAGACGGTGCCTTCTATCTTGAACTGTTTCACGGGAAGACGATCGCCTTCAAGGATATGGCGCTGTCGATCCTCCCTTATCTGATGACAACGGCTGCGAAGAAAAATCATATCGGGGAAAAAATCGTGATCCTGACCGCGACATCCGGCGACACCGGCAAGGCGGCGATGGCAGGATTCGCAGATGTTCCCGGCACGGAGATCATCGTATTCTATCCGAAGGACGGCGTCAGTCCGGTCCAGGAGCGGATGATGGTAACCCAGACGGGGGAGAATACTCACGTAGTTGCTATACGGGGCAACTTCGACGACGCGCAGACCGGAGTAAAAAAGATCTTCGGCGATGAAAAAATGGCGGAAGATCTCCTGAAGGCCGGGTTCCGTTTCAGTTCGGCGAACTCGATCAACATCGGACGGCTCGTTCCGCAGATCGCATATTATTTCTATTCCTATGCGAGTCTGCTCCGCAGCGGAAGAATTACCGCCGGTGATGTGATCAATATCACAGTTCCTACCGGGAATTTCGGAAATATTCTCGCTGCGCATTATGCGAAGAAGATGGGACTTCCGGTCGGACGTCTGATCTGTGCGTCGAACAGCAACAATGTGCTGACCGATTTCTTCCGCACCGGCATCTATGACCGGAATCGGGAGTTTTTCCTCACATCCTCTCCTTCGATGGATATTCTTGTCTCAAGCAATCTGGAACGACTGATCTGCGAGAGCACAGAAGGAGATGTGAAGAAAACGGCCGCGCTGATGAAATCGCTCCGCGAAACCGGCCGTTATGAAATTACTGATGCGATGCGCCGGAACATGAGCGATTTTTACGGCGGCTGCGCAGATGAGAACGAGGTATTCGAAGAAATCCGCCGTCTCTACAAGAAGAGCGGCTACGTGATCGACCCGCATACTGCTGTCGCCTCCGCAGTTTATCACAAATATACCGAAGAAACGGGCGATCCGGCTCCGACCGTGATCGCTTCGACGGCAAGTCCGTACAAATTTACCCGGAACGTCCTTGCTGCCCTTGATCCGAAATACGAAAGCTTCTCGGACGACGAACAGTTCGACGCACTCGCTGAAGTTTCCGGCGTAGCCATTCCCGCGGCGATTCGTCAGCTTCGTTCCGCAAAAGTACGGCACAACACCGTCGTTGCCATTCCGGAGATGGAGCAATCCGTCCGGGATATTCTCCACATCTGAATCACTGTAAACACAGGGGCAGCTGCTGCTGTCCCTTAACTGACAAGGCCTGAACTATGACATCATTATTTGAAGAAACCGTTGCAAAGATTCGTCCGGCAGATACGGATGCCGTACAGGCAGCCCGCCGCCGGTGGGACTCTATCGCGAAGCCGCTGAAAAGCCTGGGCAGTCTCGAGGATATCATCGCAAAAATCGCGGGCGGTATTCGTACGGCAGATGTGAAACTGGATCGAAAAACCCTCGTGACTTTCTGCTCCGATAACGGTATCGTGGCGGAGGGCGTCACGCAGACCGGACAGGATGTGACCTCGATCGTTGCGGACAACCTTGCAAACGGAAGGGCTTCCGCCGCCATTCTCTGCGGATACTGCGGCGCAAAGCTGATTCCGGTCGACATCGGTATGGTTCGTGACGTTCCTTCCGTCCGGAATGAAAAAATCGCTCATGGCACGAAGGACTTTCTTCTCGAAGATGCGATGACCCGGGCGGAGGCGGTCCGTTCAATCGAGACCGGTATTCGGATTGCATTCGAAGAGGCGGATCTGGGCACGCAGCTGCTCGCTGCGGGTGAGATGGGGATCGGCAACACGAGCACGAGCAGTGCGGTCGCATGCGTCCTGCTTGGAAAAAACGCCGGAGAACTGGTCGGACGCGGAGCAGGCCTTTCCCGCGAGGGACTGGAGCATAAAACGGAAGTGATCGCCGATGCGATCCGGCGAAGAGATCCGGACCGGAATGATCCGGTGGACGTCCTCGGAAAGGTCGGCGGATTTGATATCGGCGGTATGACCGGCCTGTATCTGGGAGCCGCGGCGCGCGGCATCCCGGTTGTACTGGACGGAGTGATCAGTGAGACGGCAGCGCTGCTCGCGTCGAAGATTGCTCCGGCGGCGAAAGATTATATGATTCCTTCGCACAGATCCTCCGAGCCTTCCGCAGATCTTATTTTTCAGGAACTTGGCTTCGAGGCGCCCCTCCGATTCGGACTGCATGCGGGCGAAGGATGCGGAGCGGTGCTTATGTTTCCGCTTCTGGATATGGCGTGCCGGATCTACAGCGGAATGCCGTCCTTTGAAGAAACACATATCGAAACTTATCAGTCGTTTGACAATGAGGAGTAACGGATATGATTCATTTAATCACCGGAGGTGTCGGGAGCGGGAAATCAGGCTACGCAGAGCAGCAGATTGTGGAGCTTGGAGAGGGCGAACGGATTTATCTCGCCACAATGGCCGCAAAGGATGATGAGAGCAGGATGCGCATCGAAAAGCACCGGGAGCGCAGGCGCGGTCTGAACTTCACTACGATCGAAAAGCCTACGCGGCTGGGAGAAGTCGAGGTGCCGGCGGGAAGCAATGTTCTTCTCGAATGCGTCTCGAATCTTCTGGCAAATGAGATGTTTATGCCGGGCCAATCCGGGATTCATTCGGTCAACGCTGTGATCGACGGGATCGAGCATCTCGATCATCAGTGCGCAAATCTCGTGATCGTCACAAATGAGGTGTTCTCGGATGGGGTTCAGTACGGCAATATGACGCATATCTACATGGAATTCCTCGGTCTGATCAACCAGCACCTCGGGAGAATGTCCGATCTGGTTACCGAAGTCGTATATGGGATTCCGGTTCCGGTCAAACGCCCGGGACACCCGGAAGTTTCACTATGAAGTATTTAAAGAGCCTTGTGATGGCTTTCTCGATGTATTCAAAAATTCCCATGCCGCACATCGAGTGGGACGAAGAATCAAAGAAATGGCTGTTTTGCTTTTTCCCGGCGGTCGGCGGCGCCATCGCGGTTCTGCTGCTTCTATGGACACGCATCGCGGAAACGGCGGGTTTGCCGGCGGTCATGGTAAGTGCGGTTTATGTGGCAATTCCCTATGTGGTGACGGGGGGCATTCATTTCGACGGGTTCCTTGATGTCACTGACGCGATCGCATCCTATGCGACGCGCGAAAAGCGGCTGGAGATCATGAAGGATCCTCACACGGGCGCTTTCGCGGTTTCCGGCGGGATCGTGTGGTTCCTTGTGTTTTATGGATGCACCGCAGCGATTCTCGAAAAAGGGATTCCGGGAGCCTGCCTGATTTTTATCATTTCACGCGGACTATCCGGCGTTCTCGTGATGAATATGAAAAATGCAAGACAGGGCGGAATGCTCGCGGGAACAGCGAACAAGAGCGAACGGCTTAAGGTCACGGGTGTACTTTGCGGCTGGATCTTTCTCGCGATCTTTCTCATGATGTGTGTCGGTGGAGGAAAAATGATCCTTCCGGGAATTACAGGTATCGCGTGGAGTTTTCTTTTTACGAAAATGGCCCGGATCCGCTTCGGCGGGATCACCGGCGATCTTGCAGGCTATTTTTTGACATGGAACGAGTTGATTATGACGATCACCTTCGCGGTGGTGTCATCCTTGTAAAGGAGTGAAAAAGTGATTCTTGTAGTCGGAGGAGCTTTTCAGGGAAAATATAAGTTTGCGAACGAAAAGCTGAACATCCGGGACGGATGGGCAGACGGCGACGACTGTCAGTTCAGCGATATCTGCCGCTGCAGAGCGATTCAGCATTTTCACCGCTACGTCAAACGCGCGATGGAAAGCCACTATGACCTGACCGGTCTTGCGGCAAAACTTCGCGAAAAGAATCCGGATATCACGATCCTGACCAATGAGCTCGGATCCGGGGTTGTTCCGGCAGATCAGTTCGACCGGATGTACCGGGATGAACTCGGACGCGTCTGTGAAGAACTCGCGGCAGAAGCGGATGAGGTTTACCGCGTTATCTGCGGGATCGGAATGATCATCAAAAAGAAGGCAGCGGATTGATCACAGAACTGCTCCTCCTTCGACACGGAAAGACGCGGGGAAATTTTGAACATCGCTACATCGGAAGACGAACGGACGAATCCCTTGACCCGGCCGGGAGAGCAGAATTGAACGCGCCTTCCGGCTTTCATCCGGAGATGGTTTTCACCAGTCCCATGAAGCGATGCCTGGAAACGGCGGAGCTGCTCTTTCCGGGATGTGACCTGCTTACGATTCCGGAATTTACCGAAATCGACTTCGGTCAGTTTGAGTACCACACCTACCAGGATCTGAGCGGGAGAGCGGACTATCAGGCATGGATCGACAGCGGGGGATGTCTTCCCTTCCCGGGAGGAGAATCCCTTGAACAGTACCAGAGGAGGGTACGCACGGGATTTGCCAGAATGTGCAGAATCATCGCGGATTCGAAGGCTGAAGTTTCCGGGAGTGCAGATGAACAGACCACCCGAATCGCCGCCGTCGTACACGGCGGAACAATCATGGCGATCCTTTGTGCTTTTGCTGTTCCGAAAAAAGACTATTTTTCATGGCAAACAGCAAACGGCTGCGGATATCTGGTCCGGTTTCACTGCATAGGTCCGGATCCGGAAAAGCGGGGGGATCGGGACGCCTTTCTTCCAAAATCGATTGTTGTGCAAAAAGAAATCGTATGATAGAGCGGATACAGGGAGCGAAAATGAAAATTGCCGGAATCTGCTTCTCGGGCAGCGGATTGGAGCTCGAGAAAAAAATACAAAAAAAACTGATCAATGCATCTGTTTTCAATGATCTTTGTGCAGAATGGTTTTTCCGCGGGAGATTTGCGGAAGATGAGAGCGGACTGTCGAAAAGGCTCGAAGGATCTGTTCGGGACTGGACGGCGGAGCACTTTAATCACTGCGACGTTCTGCTTTTTATCGGGGCGTGCGGGATCGCGGTACGGGCAATCGCACCCTTCGTGCGTGACAAACGGCACGACCCGGCGGTGATCGTGATGGACGAGATGGGACGGTTCTGTATTCCGATTCTCTCCGGACACGTCGGCGGCGCGAACGAATTTGCGGCGGAACTTGCGGATGTACTCGGAAGTATCCCGGTTATAACGACCGCCACAGATATTCACAATAAATTTGCGGTGGATGTGTACGCGAAGAAACATAACCTGACGATGTCGAACGCAACGTACGCAAAAGAAGTATCGGCTGCGGTTGTATCAGGAGAACCGGTCGGCTTTTACACGAATTTCCCGGTGGAGGGAGAACTGCCGGAAGGTCTTGTATGGTCAGAGAAGCTCGAACAGGCACTCGAGGATAACGGTGAACGATCCGGCGGTATCTCGCTCGGTATCTATATCAGTCCGTCCTATAACCGCGCCTATTTTGATCATACGCTGTGGCTGATACCGAGATGCCTGACGGTCGGAATCGAATGCAGAAAAGACGCAGACGCACGGGAGATCGAACAGTTCATCCGTGATACTCTCAACAGCTTTTCACTCTACGAGGAGGCCGTGCGGAGCATAGCCGTCCCCGATTCAGCCGGGGAGAATCCGGGACTTGCAGAATTCAGCAGGCGGAGCGGTATTCCGATTCATATCATCCATCCGGAAAAGCCGGAAGAGAAATCCGCGCCTCTCTGTGAACAATGTGCGTTTCTTGACGGCGGCAGAGAACTTCTGACCACCCGTGACAGCACAGACGGGATTGCCTGCGCTGTCGCGTTGACCGACTGGAACGTCGTGTTTTGATGATGCCGGGGAGGATTTATTCCTCCCAGCCCGGCATCAGTTTCATATTGACGAGAATCATGCGCACCTCTTCATTGTCCGCAAGCTTCATATCGACCGGATCGGTCGCACTGGGAAGATCCGGTTCTTCCTCGAGCAGTTCCGACTCGATCCAGTCATGTGCCGCATAGGTCGCTTCGCCAAGTACCTCATCCATCGTCTCACCGTCTGCCTCACACATTGCGAGATCCGGAAATTTCGCATGATACGTGCCATCTTCTTTTCGGCTGACAACCACCGGATAAAAAAACTTCATAATTAATCAACACCTCTGTTTCATTCATTGGATTCGAATTCTACTTTACTTGAATTTCATTGAAAATGCAATGGCCCCGTGCTATCATTACGGTTGATCTAATAATGTGGGGTAAACCAGATGAAAGAAAGAAAAACTGCGCTCGGGGCGGACGTTCTGCTCCGCGTGGAAAAACCTGAGCGATACATAGGAAATGAAATCAATTCGGTCATGAAAAATCCGGAGGACGTGAACATCCGGTTTGCGTTCGCATTTCCGGACCTGTACGAGATCGGTATGTCGCATCTCGGCATCCAGATTCTCTATGATATGTTTAACCGGCGGGAGGACGTCTGGTGCGAGCGGGTCTACTCCCCGTGGCCGGATCTTGACCGGATTCTCCGGGAGGAACACATCCCGCTTTTTACGCTGGAATCTCAGGATCCGGTACGCGCCTTCGATTTTCTCGGCATAACGATTCAGTATGAAATGTGTTACACAAATATCCTTCAGATTCTCGATCTGTCCGGAATCCCTCTTCACGCAGAGGACCGCACGTGGGAAGATCCGATCGTGATCGGCGGCGGCCCCTGTACGTACAATCCGGAGCCGATCGCGGATTTTTTTGACCTGTTTTACATCGGAGAAGGCGAGACACGTTACGACGATCTGTTTGATCTGTATCGGATCTGCAAAAAAGAGGGATGGACAAGAAAACGGTTCCTCCGGGAGGCTTCGCATCTTCCGGGTATCTACGTTCCCTCCCTCTACCAGGTGACGTACCGCGAGGACGGGACGATCGACGAATTCCGGCCGGTCGCGGACGACATTCCCGCAACGATTAAAAAGCAGATCGTCACCGACTTTGACCGCGTGACGTATCCGGAGGCGCCGGTCGTCCCATATCTTAAGGCCACGCAGGACCGCGTCGTCCTTGAAGTACAGAGGGGCTGTATCCGTGGATGCCGGTTCTGCCAGGCGGGAATGGTCTACCGACCGCTGAGAGAGAAGAGCCTTGAGACTCTGAAGAAGGATGCAGAAGCCCTTCTTAAAAACACGGGATACGAGGAAATCTCTCTGAGTTCCCTCTCGACGAGCGATTATACGGAATTGAAGGAACTGGTCAATTTTCTGATCGAACGCTGCACGAAACGCGGAATCAACATCTCTCTTCCGTCTCTCCGGATCGATGCTTTTTCCCTTGACGTGATGTCAAAGGTTCAGGACGTGAAGAAAAGCAGTCTGACGTTCGCTCCGGAAGCGGGGACCCAGAGGATGCGCGACGTCATCAATAAAGGACTGACCGAAGATGTCATCCTGAAGGGCGCCGGCGAGGCCTTCCGCGGCGGCTGGAAAAAGGTAAAGCTGTACTTCATGCTCGGACTCCCCTTCGAGACGGAAGAAGATGCAAAGGGAATCGCGCATCTCTGCCAGAAAGTAGCGGATGTATACTTCGATATTCCGAAGGAAGAACGAAACGGAAAATGCTCCATCACGGCAAGCTGCTCCTTCTTCGTCCCGAAGCCGTTTACGCCCTTCCAGTGGGCGCCGATGGACCGGGCTGAGGATTTTCTCGACAAGGCGCACATCGCAAAGGATGAGGTGAGGACGATGGAAAATCAGAGCTGTATCCGCTTTACCTATCATGAAGCATCCGTGTCGGTACTTGAAGGCGTCCTCGCCCGGGGCGACCGGAAACTCTGCGCCGCAGTCGAGTCCGCATATCGCAACGGTGCGATTTTCGACGCCTGGACCGAGCGTTTCTCAAAGGATGCCTGGGACCGCGCATTTGCGGAAAACGGGATCGATCCGGCATTCTACGCACACCGTGAACGCTCTGCAGATGAGACGTTTCCCTGGGATTTTATCGATATCGGGGTATCAAAATCCTTCCTGCAGCGCGAGTGGATGAATGCAGCGGCTGCTTCCGTCACACCGAACTGCCGGGAAAAATGCAGCGGCTGCGGGGCAAAAGTGTTTGGAGGAGGTGTATGCTATGAGAGTCAGAATTAAATTTTCAAAAAACGGCTCCATGAAATACATCGGGCACCTCGACGTGATGCGCTATTTTCAGAAAGCGCTGCGCAGAGCGGATTTTCACACGTCCTTATCCGGCGGGTTCAGTCCTCATATGATCATGTCCTTCGCGGCGCCTCTCGGAGTCGGACTCACGAGTGATGCGGAATATTTTGATCTCGATCTGGAAGAGGCAAAGTCCTCTTCCAGGATGACCGAAGAACTCAACCGTCAGATGGCGCCGGGATTCCGCGTTCTGTCCGTCCGGGAGATTCCGTCGGACAAGGGTTCGAAAGGAATGACACTTGTCGCCGCGGCAGAATATGAGGTGCGTCTTCGCGGCTCCGTGCTTCCGGAGGATTGTGGCGGAACGCGGATTTCGGAATTGCTCGGGTTATTTCTCGCGCAGAAAGAAATTTTCGTCACGAAGAAAACGAAAAAAGGCGAGCGGGAGATCGACATCCGTCCGCTGATTTATTCACTGAGCTACAATGACGGGACGTTTTCCATGACGATTTCCCAGGGCAGTTCGAACAATCTGAAACCCGAACTCGTGATCGGTGCATTTGCCGCATTTGCCGGTGTATCTGCAGAAAAAAGCGATATGATGATCCACCGGAAAGAACTTTTTGCGGACAGGACTGAAAATGGAACGCATCATTTCGTACCGCTCGATGAACTCGGTACCGACATTAAAGAAGGGATAGATTCTTGAGCAAGACGCTTGTAATTGCATCGATGGAAATCGCCGGCCGCGGAACAGCCGTGTCGCTTCTGCGTGAGAGCGACGGAAAAGTGCTCGATTTTTCGATTCTTCCTGACTCGGACAGTGAGACGCCGGTCGGCGCTGTTTTCGTCGGCCGGGTTGAAAAAATCGACCGGAAAACGAACGGTGCATTCGTACGGATTTGCGGAGGCCGCATGGTATTTCTCCCGATCCGGAAGAATCAGACCTGCCGCAATTTCTGTATGATTACGAAACGCCCCCCGGAGGCACAGCTTCACTCGGGCGATATGCTCCTCCTTCAGATCGACGGGGAGGCCGTAAAGACGAAGCTGCCTCACGCCCGGGCGGAGATCAACCTGTCCGGACATTTTCTTGTTGTGACAAGCGGGCCTTCTTCCCTGCACTTTTCATCGAAACTGCCGCCGCAGGAGAAGGAACGGATTCGAAGGGATCTGACGGATCCGGGCGGCACACTTCCGGGTCACTGTGTGATCATCCGGACGGCTGCTTCTTCTGCATCGGCCGCAGAAATCCGCGCGGAATACGACCGGATCGGAAGCCGCCTGGAAGAAATCCTGACCATCGGAAAAACGAGGACATACGGAACGTGCCTGTACCGGCCGTTCCCGTGGCAGCACCTTTTCGAGCAGATACAGGATCCGGATCTCGTGGAAACGGATCTGGACGAAGTCCGTCTCATCGCAGAAAAATCCGGTATCTGCTGCATCTTCCACGATCCGGCCGGTCAGGATACCGATCCGCTGTACCGGAAGTACAACATACCGTCTCTGCTGGATCATCTCACAGCGAAACGGGTCTGGATGAAATCCGGCGCAACGCTGATCATCGAGCAAACCGAAGCCTTCGCCGCGATCGACGTCAACAGCGGAAAATTTTCGAAAAACATCACCCATGAGGAGATGGCAGTCCGGCTGAATTTTGAAGCGGCGGACGCCGCGATGGAACAGATCCGTCTGCGTTCGCTGACCGGGACAATATTGATCGATTTCCTGAACATGTGTCCCGAAAATGAGAAAAAACTGATCGAATATCTCGAAGCGCTCGCCGCGCGGGAACCGGTAAAAACGATCGTCGTAGATATCACAAAACTCGGAATTGCGGAGCTTACCAGAGAGCGGACGCGTCTTTCTCTTTCGGAACAGCTGAAGCGTCTGAAGGAAAACGATGCCTGAACGCCCCGAAAAAGAATTTGAACAGGAAGAAAGGATTTGCTTTCATGGATTATGAGCAGATACGATATACCCATCCGGACGGACTCGTCCGGAAAAGGCCATTCCACGCCGTAACCTTCAGTCAGGCCGTGATCGTATTTATCATTCAGATTTTTCTGTTTCTTACGGTCGAATCATCCGCCCAGTATTATCTGGGCAGCGGCGGTCTTGCGATCACAGAGGCAATCGTCTTCGCTGTCGCCGTGATCCCGGTCTGGATTCTTCACGCGGATCCGCGTGAGGTCTTCCCCATCCGGCGGCCCAACCGCTGGAGTACGGGAGGCGCACTCGTTTTTTTGATCGGTGCGTACTCGTTTTCTGTTATTATGAACAGTCTGATGATGCTGCTGTTCCCGGATGAATTCGCTGCGGTCTATGAATCTTCGAAGACAGGATCCGGGACGTTCCTCACCGATCTGATCGTCATCTGTATCCTGCCCGCCATCTGCGAAGAAGCGCTGCACCGCGGTCTGATACAAAGTGCCGTAAAAGAAAGCGTGCACAGTCTGATCGGGCAGAGCGTGATCATGGGTGCGTTTTTCGCCTTTTTCCATATCTATCCGATCCGCTATCCGTCGATGTTTGTGATGGGGATGGCGCTGTCCTACGTGTACGGACTCACCGGGAATCTGTTCTACTCGTCTCTGATGCATTTTTCGTGTAATCTGTTCGCGACGCTGCTCGGATATATCGGAAACGCTTCCCTCACCGCCTCGGCATTTCTTCCGATGCACACCGGTTTCCGCCTCGCGGTGGCAGGAGAATCCGTATCTGCTTCGATGACAGCCGGATCCTTCGGTCTGATCCTGCTATTTTACGGAATTCCGGCGGTTTTCTTTCTCTATATCGGTGAGTATCTGATCCGGCGCGGAAACGATGCGGTTCGCCCGTACTTTTTTCCGAAAGATCGGGAAGAAGAGAAGCGCGTGCTCTGGAGACGGATTCTGAATCCGATCATCATACTGGCAGCGGCAGGCATCTTTTTGATCCTGACAGCCATGATATTTCACAGATAATCCTGATCAGGCCGGATAAAAATAGCCCGGTTTTATTGACAGACCGCATATCTATATGGTATATTACAACAGTATGCCGCACAGAGAGGTTCTGGAAGTTCTGCCCATTTATTCGGGCAGGCACCATATCTGGCGAGATTTATTTTAGGAGGTGCCATATGTACGCAATTATTGCTACCGGAGGCAAACAGTACAAAGTATCCGAGGGAGATGTGATCCGCGTGGAGAAACTCGGCAAGGATGCAGATGAGACTGTAACGTTTGACCAGGTACTTGCAGTAAGAGATGACGATACGCTGAAAGTCGGCAAGGATGTCGAGAACGCCAGTGTAACCGCTACCGTTACAGCAAACGGCAAGGGCAAAAAAGTCGTCGTTTACAAGTACAAGAGAAAGACCGGCTATCATAAGAAAAACGGTCACAGACAGCAGTACACAGAAGTCAAGATCGACAAAATCAATGCATAAATAAATATGACGACAGTTACAATCTTTCAGAACAGAGACGGAGCATTCCGCGGATTTTCCTGTGATGGTCATTCCGGCTACGCGGACGCGGGAGAAGATATTGTCTGTGCCTCCGTATCGGCCCTCGTGATTACAACGATCAATGCGATCGCGAAGTTCACGGGAGAGGGTTATTCCGATGCGGATGAAGATCAGGCTGTGATTCGTTTTTGTCTCGACAAAGATTGTTCCCATGATACGGAGCTTCTGATCCGGGCGATGATTCTCGGGCTGGAAGAGATCGCAGAGTCGTACGAGTCATATTTGCAGATTTTATTCGAGGAGGTGCAACCATCATGATCAGAATGAACATCCAGTTCTTCGCTCATAAAAAAGGTGTCGGTTCCACAAAGAACGGCCGTGACTCCGAGTCCAAGCGCCTCGGAGCGAAGAGAGCGGACGGACAGTTTGTAAAAGCCGGCAACATTCTTTACAGACAGCGCGGCACCCACATCCATCCGGGTGAAAATGTCGGAAAAGGCAAGGATGATACGCTGTACGCTACGGCAGACGGTATCGTCCGTTTCCAGAGAGTCGGAAGAGACAAAAAGAAAGTTTCCGTGCTTCCGGTCGCTGAAGCTGCCGAATAAGTTCATCGAAGCTGTCGCAGAAATCTGCGGCAGCTTTTTTCAAAGATCCTTTTAATACGGAGAAAAAATCATGTTCGCAGACAGAGCTAAAATAACAGTGTGTTCCGGAAAAGGCGGCGACGGTCACGTCAGTTTCCGCCGCGAAAAATATGTCGCTGCCGGCGGACCCGACGGAGGAGACGGCGGCCGCGGCGGTGATATTATCTTTGAAGTCGATCCCGGAATGAGCACACTGGCAGAATACCGGCACCGCAGAAAGTTTTCCGCAGGAAACGGCCAGGAAGGGGAAAAAAGGCGGCGCCACGGAAGCGACGGCGAAGACCTGATCCTGAAGGTCCCGGAAGGGACGGTGATCTATGATGACCAGAGTGGAAAAGTGATCGCGGATCTGTCCGGTGAGAACCGCCATGTCATCCTTCTGAAGGGCGGCCGCGGCGGCCGCGGCAATATGAATTTTGCCACTGCTACGATGCAGGTTCCGCAGTTCGCACAGCCGGGAGGACCGGCGCGGGAACTTACCATCCGCCTTGAACTGAAGCTGATCGCGGACGCCGGACTCATCGGTTTTCCGAACGTCGGCAAATCAACACTGCTTTCAAGGATTTCGAACGCCGAGCCGAAAATCGCAGATTACCATTTCACGACGCTTCAACCGAATCTCGGCGTCGTCGATCTGGACGGCGGGGGATTTGTTGCCGCAGACATCCCGGGGCTGATCGAAGGCGCTTCCGAGGGAGCCGGTCTCGGTATCGAGTTCCTCCGCCACATTGAGCGTACGCGTCTCTTCATCCATGTGGTAGACGCATCCGGAAGCGAGGGCCGCGATCCGATCGATGATGTACGGAAAATCAACTCCGAACTGGCAAACTACAGTGAGGAGCTGATCAGACGGCCGCAGGTCATCGCGGCGAACAAGACCGATCTGATCTATCAGGAATATTACGATGAAACCGGTGAGGAAAGCCCCGTTGACCGCCTGAAAAAAGAATTTGAGCCACAGGGAATTCCTGTATTTCCGATTTCCGGCGCAACCGGAGCCGGCATCCGTGAACTTCTCTATTATGTGAAACAGAAGCTCTCGGAAATTCCGAAGGATACGATGCACTTTCAGCCGGAAATTGACGTCGATGAAATCCTTCCCCCGGTTATGAATCTTCCATACACCATTGTCCGTTCCGAAGAGGAAGCAGATACCTTCATCGTCGAAGGCCCGAAGATCGAAAAGATGCTGGGTTATACAAATCTTGATTCGGAGAGAGGCTTTGCCTTCTTCCAGAAATTTCTTTCCGAGAGCGGAATCCTGAGGGATCTGGAAGAAGCCGGTGTAAAAGACGGCGATACCATCCGGATGTACGGACATACGTTTGAATATTATAAATAATGGTGTAAAATAAACTCAGAAATTTTTTCTTTCAAAGAAGGGAGAAACAATTTTGCTGACAAGTAAACAGCGCGCGTATTTAAAAGGCCTGGCGATGACGATCGATGCGACGATCCAGATCGGACGGACCGGGCTCACTCCGGAAGTGACCGCTTCGGTAGAAGAGGCACTTGCTGCCCGTGAACTGGTCAAGGTAAACGTTCAGAAAAATGACCCGGAGGATCTCCGGGAAACCGCCGCGACACTCGCGGAAAGGACGCGGTCCCAGGTCGTCCAGGTGATCGGAAGAAAGATCGTCCTGTACCGTCAGGGCAAAGAAAACCGGAAAAAAATTACGCTTCCGAAGCAGTGACAGACAGGGACAGATGTGTCATGAAAAAGCGAAACAAGGTCGGAATCATGGGGGGAACATTTGATCCGATTCACATCGGACATCTGATTCTGGGGGAAGCTGCATACCGGCAGTTCCACCTGGACCGGATCGAATTTATGCCCGCGGGAAATCCCCCGCATAAGCTTCACCGCGAGGGCCGCGCTTCGGATGAAGAGCGCACCGGTATGGTTCTCCGGGCGATCCGTTCAAACCCGCATTTTACACTTTCCAGGCGTGAGATGAACGCCGACGGGTACAGTTATACCTACAGGACGCTCGAAAAACTCCGTGCGGAATATCCCGACACCGATTACTACTTCATCATCGGAGCGGACAGTCTGTTTGATTTCGATACGTGGCGTGAACCACAGCGAATCGTCGATGCCTGTACGCTTGTTGTAGCGACACGCAATCAGATCGCACCGGAGGATTTTGACCGTGAGATCCGCAGGAAGCGCGCCCGCTACGGCGGAACATTTTTGAAACTTGACACTCCAAATCTTGATATCGCGTCACACGTCCTCCGGACGATGATCCGGCGGGGTGAATCTGTCCGTTACTATATACCGGATTGCGTGATCGACTATATCAATGAACATGGCATTTACAGAAACGTCCCGGAGGAAGGACCGGACGGGGATCCGTTATTGAGCGGGGAGAAGATATGAAGACAAAGTCAGAATGGGAAGATCTTGAACAGAAGCTGCAGAATGCTCTGACGCAGAACCGCTACCGGCACACGCTCGGTGTATCGTACACCGCGTGTGCGCTGGCGATGCGCTACGGGGAAGACCTCAATTCCGCACGCCGGGCGGGTCTTCTGCACGACTGCGCCAAGTGTATGTCAAACGCAGAGATGCGTCAGCTGGCAAAGAAAAAAAAGATTGAAGTCTCCGCGTTTGAGCTTGAGCATCCCGCACTGCTTCACTCAAAAATCGGCGTCTATGTCGCGGGCAGCACGTACGGTATCACAGATCCCCGGATCCTTGAAGCGATCCGCTGGCACACGACCGGCAGACCGGGGATGACTCTTCTCGAAAGCATCCTCTTCACCGCCGACTATATCGAGCCGAACCGCGATAAAGCGCCCCGCCTTCCGGAACTGCGCCGCCTGGCATTTACCGATCTCGACCGGTGTGTCTATGAAATTCTGCACGACACAGTCGACTATCTTTCCGACAACCCGAAATCAATGGATCCGATGACGCTTAAAGCGCTTGAATTTTACAGAAACCGGATCGTTGAAGCTGACCGTCAGGACGGATGTTCTGCCCGATGACCCTGTAACAACCATTTTCAAAAAAGGAGTATGGAAAAGATGACAGAGATGAGAAAAACGGCGGATCTGGCGATCCGGGCGCTTGAGGAGAAGAAGGCAGAGAACATCAGCCTCCTTGATATATCTGCAATTTCTTCGCTGGCAGATTATTTTATCATCGCAAGCGGATCCAACCGCAATCAGCTTCAGGCGATGTGCGAAAATGTCGGGGAAGTTATGGGAAAAGCCGGGTATACGGCGCGGCAGATCGAAGGGTTCCGTACGGCAAACTGGATCCTCATGGACTACGGCGATCTCGTAATTCACCTGTTCGATACAGAAAACCGCGAATTTTACGGACTGGACCGTATCTGGAGCGATGCGGTGAAACTCCCTCTCCGGGAAGAGTGATTCTTAAAGGAAAGAGGATACGCGCAATGGCAGAAACAGAAAGAAAACTGATCGATTATACCTGCAGGAATTTCACCGGGGCGCTTGCCTCAAAAAAACCGGTTCCGGGAGGCGGCGGCGCCGCGGCCCTCGCCGGAGCGCTTGCTTCATCCCTCTGCCTGATGGTCGGAAACTTCACGATCGGGAAAAAAAAATATGCACAGTACGAAGACGATTTGAACCACATCATGGGGCAGGCTGAAAAACTCCGGATACGTCTTCTGGCGCTGATTGATGAAGACGCGGATGCTTTTCAGCCCTTGTCTCAGGCTTATTCAATCCCAAAAGATGATCCTTCCAGAGAGGATGTGCTGGAAACCGCCACTTTAAACGCCTGCCGCGCTCCTATGGAAATGGTCCGGTGCTGTTCTGAAGTGATCGATCTGCTGCTGGAGATGCTGGAAAAAGGCAGCGTTCTGCTTATTTCAGACGTCGGCTGCGGTGCCTCGATCTGCCATGCCGCTCTGGAAAGCGCAGCGATGAATGTTTTTATCAACACCTCCTCCCTGCGCGATCGGAAACAGGCAGCCAAACTGGAAGACGACGTGAACCGTATTCTCCGCGACTCACTGCAGAAGGCAGATCTCATCGTTGAAACGGTCAGCCGCCGGATCCGCAGAGAAGAGGAGTGACCTTCAGAAACTGAATTTCCAACGGAATTTTTTCAAAATAGAAATGAGGAATGTCACGATGGCGAAACTTTTAAAGGGCGCGCCTGTTGCAAATGCGATCACTGACGATCTGAAACGACGCAGCGATGAACTGATTCACAGAAGCATTGCGCCCCGTCTGGCAATTCTGCGGGTCGGAAACCGCGAAGATGATCTGTCTTATGAGCGTGGAGCGATGAAGCGCTGTGAAAAAGCCGGAATCGCAGTTACAAAATTTATCCTGCCGGAAGAATGCAGCGGTGCGCAGCTTTCTGACACAATTCAGACAATCAATCAGGATCCCTCGATACACGGGTGTCTGATGTTCCGGCCTCTTCCGGACCGGGAACTTGAAGAACGGGCCTGCATGATGCTCGATCCCGCGAAGGATGTGGACTGTATGACAAGCCGGTCCCTGGCCACCGTATTTTCCGGAAAAGGGCCGGGATTCGCACCCTGCACGGCCCAGGCCTGCATGGAACTTCTCGACTATTACGGAATCGATCTGACCGGGCGGAATGTCGCAGTGATCGGACGAAGTCTCGTGATCGGAAAACCCGTTTCGATGATGCTTCAGGCACGTAACGCAACGGTGACGATGTGCCACACAAGGACGGCCGGACTGGCTTCTGTCTGCCGGAACGCGGAAATCCTTGTCGCAGCTGCCGGGAAGGCCGGACTCGTAACTTCTGAGTTCGTCCGCAAAGAACAGATTGTCATCGATGTCGGAATCAATGTCAACGAAGAGGGAAAATTATGCGGAGATGTCGACTTTGACGAAGTCGAACCGATCGTATCCGCGATCACCCCCGTACCGGCGGGTGTCGGATCCGTTACGACAGCGGTCCTTGCAAAGCACGTCATCGAAGCCGCAGAACGGGTGTTTCACAGAAGAGCGTTCCAATAAGTGAAACCAGGTAAGTCAGGCGAAAGAGTAAGATCCGCCTTGACGAAGCAGCCGATCATTTCCTGCCGCATACAGGATTGACCGGCTGCTGTTTTGTTTTCTCAGGACTCTTCATGATGGAAGACGGTATCCGCAACGTGTACGGTAGCCATCGCGTCTTTCGCGTAATAATCTGCGCCGATCTGCTCCGCATATTCCGGATTCATCACAGCGCCTCCGACAACCGTCACGGTATCGGGTTTTTCCTTATTCAGCAGGCGGATGGTCTCTCCCATATTTACAACCGTAGTTGTCATCAGCGCGCTGAGGCCGACCAGATGAACATCGTTTTTAAGCGCCGTCTCCAGAATTACCTCCGGGGGAACATCCCGTCCCAGATCAATCACATCGTACCCGTAATTCTCCAGCAGAACCTTGACGATATTCTTTCCGATATCATGGATATCGCCCTTCACGGTCGCCAGAATCACCGGTTCCTTTTTCGCGGCGCTGTCTTCGGTCATATACTGCTTCACGATCTCAAAAGCAGCCTTGGCAGCCTCCGCACTCATCAGAAGCTGCGGGAGAAAGAGCGTTCCCTTTTCAAATCCCTGACCGACACGGTCGAGAGCAGGAATCAGCTGCCCGTTGACAAGATCGAGTGGAGAAGCGCCGTTCTCAAGCGCCGTTCCGGCTGCCTCTGCCGCTTTCTTTTCCATCCCGCGTTCAATACAGTCCGCAAGTGTGCCGTCCAATCCTTCAGGCGCTGCGGCGGACCGGCCGCCGGCGGTCCCATCTGATCCGCTTCCGGGAACAGCGCCTCCCGCTTCACCCGACCCGCCGTGCGAAGCGGATCCCCCATCCGGAACGGATACAGGCGCTTTTGTTCCTGCATAGGTGCGGATAAACGATTCACACTGCGGATCAAGTCCTGCGAGGACAAGGTATGCGCGATATGCATTCATCATCGCTTCATTGTTCGGATTGATGATCGCAAGGGAAAGCCCGTTCTGCATCGCCATCGTAAAAAACGAAGCATTAATCAGCTCGCGCCTGGGCAGGCCGAAGGAAATATTCGACACTCCGAGAATCGAATGCATTCCGAGTTCATCGCGGAGACGGCGGATCGTCTCGAGTGTAACCACTGCGGACTGCTGATTGGAAGAAACGGTGAGCGCAAGTGCGTCAAAAACAAGATCCTTCTTTTCAATCCCGTACTCCGCCGCGGTCCGGATGATTTTTTTCGCCACCCGGATACGGCCGTCCGCCGTCTCCGGTATCCCGTCCTCGTCCAGAAGCAGTCCGACCACGACACCGCCGTATTTTCTGACGAGCGGAAAAACGGTCCGCATACTTTCTTCTTTCCCGTTCACCGAATTAATCATCGGCTTTCCGTTGTAATGACGCATCGCCCGTTCCATCGCCTCCGGATCCGATGTATCGATCTGGAGCGGAAGAGCGGTAACACTCTGGAGCGATTTTATGACAGCATCGATCATCTCCGGTTCGTCAATTTCCGGAAGCCCCACATTGACGTCAAGAATGTCCGCGCCGGCATCCTCCTGACGAAATCCCTCGTTCAGGATGTAATCGATATCTCTGTTCTTCAGAGCCTCTTTAAATTTCTTTTTGCCCGTCGGGTTGATCCGTTCACCGATCAGGACCGGCTTCTCTCCGAGAACAACCGTAGTTGAAAAGGATGAGACGGCTGAGATCTGCTTTCTGACCGGTTCATGGAAGGGCAGATCCCTGCAAAGGCAAATCTCTTTTCGGATGTGTTCCGGAGTGGTGCCGCAGCACCCTCCGACGGCATGCGCGCCAAGCAGCGAAATCTCACGCATCGACTCCGCAAATTCATCCGGTGATATATCATAATACGTGCGTCCCTTTTCGCTTCTCGGAAGTCCCGCATTCGGGTTGACGATCACCGGCACCGAAGCCGCGGCAACAAATCGTTTGACGATCGGAATCATCTGCTCCGGTCCCATACCGCAGTTCACACCGAGCGCATCAACCCCCAGACCCTCGAGCATCGCAGTCACCGATTCCGGCGTTCCTCCGGTCAGCATCTTTCCGCCCGCGTCAAACGTCACCGTGATGAACACCGGAAGATCACAGTTCTCCTTCGCCGCAAGTACGGCCGCCTTCGCCTCGTACGAATCTGCCATCGTTTCGATCAGGATGAGATCCGCACCTGCGCCGCTTCCGATCCGCACAACCTCGCCGAAGAGTTCCACCGCGCGCTCAAAGGAAAGATCTCCCATAGGCTCAAGCAGCTTGCCGGTCGGTCCGATATCGAGCGCGATAAACGCGTCCTCCCGGTTTGCCTCTTTGCGGGCACGGCCCGCGATCTGGACGGCTGAGGTCACGATTTCTTCAAGATTATCCGGGTATTTCAACGCATTCGCACCGAATGTATTCGTATTGAAGATATCACAGCCGGCGTCAAGATAGGCGCGGTGCATCGCCAGAACACGATCCGGGTGAATCAGATTCCAGGTCTCCGGAAGCTCTCCCGCAGAAAGTCCCATCTCCTGAAGTATCGTACCGGTGGCTCCATCAAAAAAAAGCCTCTTTTTGCCGATCGGAATATCTCGTCTCATAAAATCCTCCATCTATTTCAAGATTTTCGCAAATGCTTCGCTGTCGGTTATCTGCGATATTCACAGTCCGTTTTAGCACAGGCTTCACAGCCCTGCGGATGGCAGATAACCGGAACATCCGAGACCCCGACGATCGCCGTGACGGATTTTGAAGGCATCATCAACAGCGAATCGGTCAGGGTCAGACCGATCTGCTTCGGCGCGTCCAGAACCCGGATCAGATCACGCTGAAGTTCAAGCGGACAGTCGCCGTATCCCGGAGAGTAGCGCGGTCTTGTAAAGAGCCGCTCGTCTGCGGCTTCTTTCCGGATCTTTTCATTGACTATATCACACCAGGTCTCGATCATCGCAGCAGAAGCAGCCTGATAAATCAGGGCATCACTCATTTTGCGAATCTGCGCGCGTGCGATCAGGCGATCCGGCCCGACACCGAGCGTCGCTCCAAACAGATAGACCGACGAACAGTTCGCCAGATTTTTCGAAAGATTGCGGCTGACCACCGTAAGTCCTGCAAATCGAAGCGTCTTTTCATCCGGCCGCTCCAGAGCAAAGCGGCGTACGATTGATTTCGGACGGACCGCGTTCTGCAGTTCCTGCCCGCATTTTTCAATTTTTTCCTGAAGAACCGCGTCCGGTTCCTTCCCGTTCCGGAAGCCGAGATAACGCAGCGTCTCTTTTCTGTCCAGTTCGATCATTTTCAATTCTCTTATCTGAATCTACAGCCGAAAGTTCAACCGATTATCGCGGAAAGGCTTTCCATAATTCCGGCCGCGATCTCCGGTTTGTTCATCGTGTAAACGTGTATATGATTCACATCGTTCGCGATCAGATCGATAATCTGCTCGGTCGCATAGACAATGCCTGCCTGTTTCATCGCTGCCGGATTACTTCCGAAGCGGTCGACGATCGACTTGAAACGCGCCGGAAGATACGTTCCCGAGAGAGAAACCGTCCTTGCCACCTGCTTCGCATTCGTAATCGGCATGATGCCGGCAAGAACCGGTACGGTGATACCTGCTTCCCGAATCCGGTAAAGGAAATTGTAAAGGATGCTGTTATCAAAGAACATCTGAGTCGTCAGAAAATCACATCCCGCATCGACTTTCTCTTTCAGATGGCGGATGTCCTCATCCTTCGTCGCGCACTCCACGTGTCCCTCCGGATAGCAGGCCCCGCCGATGCAGAAATCACCCTGCTCACGGATATCGCGAATCAGCTCACATGCATACTGGTAATCATTCGCCCTGCGGCCGTCCTTCGGGATGTCTCCCCGGAGTGCCATAATATTCTCAAATCCTCGCTGTTTAAACTGAGCGATCATATCCCTGACATGCTCCTTCGTGGAAGACACACAGGTCAGATGGGGCAGTACTTCGACACCATAGTTGTCTCTCAGGTTCTGGGCGATATTCAGAGTATATTCACTCGTTCCGCCTCCGGCTCCGTATGTCACACTCAGAAAATCAGGACGCAGCGCCGCGATTTTCACCGTCGCCGCTTCAACCGAACGATAATTATCGGCAGTTTTCGGCGGAAAAACTTCAAACGATATGGTAACTTTTCTGCTGTTCAGAATGTCTTTTATGCGCATTTTACCATTCTCCTTACTTATTATGAAAACAGGCCGTCCTAAACGGACGACCCGTATATATTACCATCATTTTTTGCTGTTTGCTATTGTCCAGACAACAACTTTCTCAAAAAAAGCGCAACAGGCCGAAAACTTTTCCCAGAATTTCCAGTTGATCCCGTACAATGATCGGTTTCATGGAATCATTTTCAGGCTGAAGGCGGATACAGTCGTTTTCTCTGTAAAACGTTTTTACAGTCGCGGAGTCGTCAAGCAACGCGACGACGATATCTCCGTTTTCAGCTGTCGGCGTTTTTTCCACGACGACATAGTCGCCGCTGAATATGCCGGCATTGATCATACTGTCACCCCGGACTTTCAGAATAAAGCACGGATTGTTCGGAAGGCGGTCGACCGGCATCGGCAGATACGTCTCGATCTGCTCGACGGCAAGGAGCGGAGTGCCGGCGGCGACGCGTCCGATGACCGGAACCTGAACAACCGATTCATCCGGAGGCGCCGGAATAACGCCTCCCCGGTCAGCGGAGAGCGTTCCGACGCGCAGATCCTGAAAATCATCATCAAGAATCTCGATCGCCCGCGGTTTATCCGGATCTCTCGCGATCAGACCTTTTTCCTCAAGTGCGTTCAGATGAAAATAAACTGACGCGGTCGATTTCAGCCCGACTGCCGTACAGATCTCACGAACAGTCGGGGGATATCCTCTCGTCAGAATTTCTTTCTTGATATAATCGAGAATTTCTTTCTGCTTTTTCCCAGGTTCCCTTGTCTTTCCCATAAAATAACCTCCCGGAATGATTGCCTTTACATAATAGCACAGCCTTCCGCAGAAGGCAACCGGAAACACAAACAAGTGTTCTAAAAAAGCTGTTGACAAACATCTGTTCTAGTGATAAGCTTCAAGCATACGAAACAAACGTTTGTTCTATTTTTTTAGTGAAAGTATCTGTTCCCGGTATGATATCTGAAAAGGATCCCTGCCGGGAGAGGAAGGGGTTTCGATATGAGTGGAATAAGTGGAAAAAGCAGAAGCAGAATAATTTCTCTCAGGACGGTTCTGGTGATTTTAATCACATCCGCATTCATTTTAACCGGGATCGTGGCGTTCACCTCCAGGAAAACGAAGGCAGATCCCGCAGACCTGTATAAATATTATACCAGCTATGAAGTGAAGAGCGGCGACACACTGTGGTCGATCGCGGAAGAGTACAGCGGAAACGGCGCATACGACCGGATCACGGATTATATCGATGAGGTATGTTCGATCAACCATCTACCCAGTGACACCATCTACGCAGGCAATAAGATCTGTATTCCTTATTACTCGTCCGAGTGCAAAGATTAATGTCACCCGCGGCCGGCCCGAGCGGTTACCCCTTTATTTTATGAAAAGAGGGCTGGTCACCAGCCCTCTTTTCGCACAGATGCCCGTCTCCGGAAAAATGATTTTCCATACTCCCGGGCGAATGGTTCGATTGAAACGGATTATCCGAGAATGGCCTCACGGAGTTTTGAAGCGACCGCCTCGCATTCCTCGTCCGTCGTGAGTTTTTTGCGGTTCGGATCCATCTCAAACGTTCCGCCCCATTCAAACTCGCCCTTGTACTTCGGAACAAGGTGCATATGCATATGGCCGGCGGTGTCGCCGTATGCGCCATAATTAACCTTGTCCGGATGATAAACATCATGGATCGCCTGTGATACTTTTGCTACGTCCTCAAAATATGCGGAACGCTGTTCCGGTGTCAGGTCGATCAATTCCGCAACGTGCCACTTTGCCGCGACGATACATCTTCCCGGATGGGACTGCTCTTTGAAAATATAGACCTTGCTCGCCGGAAGCTCGCAGACTTTATAACCAAACTTCGCGACGATGTCTCCCTCTGCACAATACGCACAATCCGGATGTTCAACTGCCATAATAATACCTCCTTATTTTTAAACATTTCCTGCAGTTATCATACAACAAATCGATTTGCCCGTACAGATTTTTTTGCTTTGACGGATGCAATGCGGTTCTTTATAATGTAGTGCAAAAGAGGGGAGCAGACGATGGAAGCAGCGGTGATTCTTCAGCAGATGTGTGTGATCCTGGTCCTTGTAGTGATCGGGATCTGGCTTTACAAAATCCATATTTTGAATGACGGGGCCGCGAAAAATCTATCGTGGATTATCGTAAATATCTGCAACCCGATGACGCTTCTGTCGATGGTTACCGGCGGTACGATCACAACAACCCATGCGGACTTTACAGTCGGACTCATTCTCTGTGCCCTGCTGTATGGTTTTCTGTGTCTTTTCGGCATGGCGATGCCGCACATCCTTCGCGTCCGCGACAGGGATCAGCAGCGATATTACAATGTTATCACCGTCTATACGAATACGGGCTTTATCGGTATCCCGCTCGCAAAAGCCCTTCTTTCCGGAAATGAGATGATCTATGTCATCTTATGCAATATCCTGTTTACTCTGGTATTTTATTCACACGGGATCCTGTTGCTCAGCACAGGGAAAGATCGGTTCCGCATCCGCAATCTGATCAATCCGGGAATAATCATGGCGGTTCTTGCCCTCCTTATCTACTGGTTTGATATCCGCCTTCCAAAACCCTGCGTCAGTCTGATCACGCATGCCGGCAATCCGACCGTCTTTTTGTCAATGATCCTGCTTGGAGCATCCCTTGCAAAACAGCCGATCATCAAATCCATGAAGTCCGCAAGGCTCTGGATCTTCATCGGCATCAGAATGATCGCGTTTCCGATCGGGCTGGTATTGCTGTTAAGAACCGCAGGCACAGGCGGCGCAGCCGTAAGAACATACTGTCTTATGATGGCGCTTCCGATCGCAAACCTGCCGCTGATTCAATCAGAAAAAGAAGGCCGTGATACGGCCTTCCTTTCGCAGGCGATCATGATGACAACGGTTGTCTCTTTCGTAACCGTTCCGCTCGTCATGAGTATTCTGTTCTGATCGGTTCCTTATCTGCTGTTCAGTCCGTAAAACAGCGCGAGATAACACGCAAAATCGCCGATCCGTCTGCGGTCGCTGCCGAGCCGGTCGCGCCAGATTGTTGAAATATTGCGTGCTGCCATCGCTTCCTCAAGCGTATTCAGTGTGACGATAAATGTATCATGAAGAAGAGTCCGCTGTTCTTTGTTGTATTTTTTTTCGTCGGCGTCAAGAAGCAGCCATTCACTCCGGACTCCCGCATAATCAACCGCCTTTGTAATCATATCGTTATAGAGAGACACCAGTTCTTTATCCGCCGTCTGAAGCGAAGAGGACAGTCTTTTGAAAATATCGTCCGCCTCGCTTAAAAGCATGGTATTGTCCTGCGTTCCGTTCCGACGGTTCCATGATGAACCTGAATATTCATTGATCCTTGCCATAGCTTCATTCCCCCGTATGATTCCCCTATTTAAATTATTGTAATACGATTTTCCGAAGGATTCAACAGCCCGAATTCCGCCTGTCAACATTAATATTTCTGTAATATTCGCGCATTACAATCATAACAGATGCTTTGTATAATTCCGTACCATAAAAATTCCACACGAAACGATCGCGGGAAGGAGGTGGAGATCACATGGATGTGATCATCGACGAACTCGCAAAGATAGAAAAATCTGCCGCTGCCATCATAGATGAGGTGGAAATCAGAAAAGAAAAGCTGGATATCGCTCAGAAAGAACGGATTTCAAAATTCGATGAGGATATCAGGGAGAAGACCCATCGTGATATTACCTGTATCAAAAAAGAACTGGAAGATTCCAGAGAAAAACAGGTAAAACGGCTAAAAACCGAAGCCGATGAAAAATTTCACACAATTGATTCTTATTTTGAAAGCCGTCTGGACGAAATATCGGAAAAGATTTTCCAACGGATAATAAGGAAGTGATGATTTGTCAGGAATCATATCATACAGCGGACTGACAGCGAAAATCATGGCAATGCGGAGCCGCCTGCTTTCCGCTGATGAATTGCGGGAGTTGACGCAGCAGGAAAATGTTCAGGCCGTTGCCGCGTATCTGAAAAGAAAACCGGCTTACAAAAGCATACTGGGAGACATCGTTCCTTCCGAAATTCACAGAGGGCAGCTCGAACCGATTCTGCGCGAAACGGTATACCGGGATTTTTACAAAATCTATCTGTTTGCAGATCAGGACCAGCGCCGTTTTCTGAAATTGTACTTTATGCGATATGAGGTCTATTTTCTCAAGGAATGTCTTGCAAGACTGTTTGACCAAAATCACACCCCGGTTGATGTAAAGCCGTTTGAGAAATACTTTCATCGTATTTCTTCTCTGCGTTTTGATCAGCTCAGATGTGCGGAATCCATCGATGCATTTCTCAGGATTCTGAAAAACACCGGCTATTATGCACCGCTGAACCGGATTTCGCACCTTGAGCGAAAAGGTCTGTTTGATTACGAGGCTGCACTTGACCTGTACAGCTTTTCCTGTTTCTGGAATGCAAAAGATACGTTGACCGATAAGCTTGACCGCATGGAACTGACGGAAATTCTCGGTTCAAAGTTTGAGATGCTGAATATGCAGTGGATCTACCGCTGTAAAAGATATTATCAGATGTCAGGCGCCGAAATCTTTTCCATTCTGATTCCGCTGAATTATCATATCAGCAAAAGCGAACTGACCGGGATGGTCAATGCCGGAGATCTTCCGACACTGCTGACCTGTATGAAAAACAGTTATTACGGCCATGTGTTCGAAACAATTGATCCGAACCGGATCGAAGCGGACTATTCCGCTTATATGAAAAAAATTCTGAGAAAAGGATCGCGCCGCGAACCATATTCTCTTGCAACCATTTATGCTTATCTCTACACGAAAGAGCATGAGGTAGATGAACTCATCATCGCTCTCGAGTGTGTGCGCTACAAAGTAGCGGGACCTGACGCGATGCGCCATCTGCTCGTTCGATAAGAAGTATGAGGAAATGCAGTCATGATTGAAAAAATGAAATTCATGAGCATCATCGGTCCGAAAGAAGACATCGACCGTGTCACGATCCGGTATTTATCCGGATACGAAATTCATCTGGAAAACGCGCTGACGGAGTTTAAAACAGAGAAGGTACTGACTCCGTACGTAGAACAAAATCCATATTCAGACAGAATTTCTTCCGTTGAAAAAATCATCCGATTCCTTCCAGAGCCATTTTGCAGCGAAAAGCAGCACGGTCAGAGGAATCCGGGCATGTCTCCGGACGACGCGTTTCGTCTGATCGGCGATTTGCGTGAGCCGCTCGAAAAGCTCAGGCAGGAAAAAGGACGGTATGAAGAGCAAAAAAAGCACTACGAAAACGCCAGAAATGTCGCCGCGCCGTTTTGCGGACTTCCGATCAGTTTTTCAGTGCTTCGCGGCTTCCGGTTTATTCAGGCACGTTTTGGAAGAATTCCCGTCGAGTACTTCCGCAAGTTTGATACCTATGTTTATGAAGAAAACGATACCATTTTCTGTCAGTGCTCGAAGGATGAGCAGTATGTCTACGGCGTTTATTTCACAACTGCGGAAAATGCAGCCGGAAACGATGATGTGTACCGGTCGTTCCACTTTTTACGGACTGATATTCCGGAAGATATGAAAGATACGCCGGAAGAAGAGTACAGCCGCAGCGTCCGGAAAATCGGAGAGATGGACGACCGGATCAGGCAGGCAGACCAGGCGATTGCCTCGCTTCTCCACGGGCACGAAGAAGCTCTTCTGTGTGCGAGAGATGCTCTGAAAAAATACAGCCGCTGCTTCGAAATACGAAAATACGCGGCATGCACAAAGGCCGGCGACAGAGAATTCTACGTCCTCTGCGGATGGATGTCCGAAAGTGACGCAGTATCGTTCCAGAACGATATCGCTGATGATGCGGACGTATTCTGCACGGTCAATGACAGAGACGCGGATCCCCGCACCGTTCCGCCAACAAAACTGAAAAACCCGAAACCATTCCGTCCCTTCGAGATGTTCGTGCGGATGTACGGGCTTCCGAAATATGATGAGTTTGATCCTACGATTTATGTGGCGCTGACCTATTCATTCCTTTTCGGTATCATGTTCGGAGATGTGGGTCAGGGCCTCTGCTTTATGATCGGAGGATTTCTGATCTATCATTTCAAGCATAAGGATCTGGCGGCAATTCTCGGTTCGGCCGGAATTTTCTCCGTCATCTGGGGACTTGTATACAACAGTTTCTTCGGATTTGAAGGATTCTTCCCCTACAGCGCGCTGATCCGTCCGAAGGACGATATGATTGCTCTTCCGGGTCTCGGAACCATGAACACCGTTTTTGTACTCTCAGTAGCTTTCGGTATGATCATGATTCTTCTGAACATGCTGATGGGAATCATCAACGCAATCCGGCAGAAAAATCGTGAAAACATCTGGTTCAGTCAGAATGCTCTCGCGGGAATCGTTTTTTACGGAACGATCGTTCTGATGATGTTTCTGACGATGTCCGGTACAATGACACTGAAAAAAATGGTCCCGGTCATCCTGATTCCGCTGATTGCTTCACTGGCTGCGATCTTTCTCAAAGAAATGCTCGGCCGGATTGCTTCGAAACAAAAACCGGCAATCGAAGGCGGCAAAGGGATGTATTTCGTACAGGCCTTTTTTGAGACGTTTGAAACGCTGCTGACCTATCTGTCCAACACGCTTTCTTATGTCCGTGTCGGCGCTTACGCAGTCAGCCACGTTGCCATGATGCAGGTTGTCATGATGCTGACCGGTTTTAACAGTGGTTTCGGAAGTATTCCGGGACTGATCGTCGGGGAACTGTTTGTTATGGCGATGGAAGGACTGATGGTCGCCATTCAGGTGCTCCGTCTGGAGTATTATGAAATGTTCAGCCGTTTTTATCAGGGCGGAGGGCGCGAATTTACGCCGTTCCAGACAGATGAAAAAAACGGCCCGTGAATCTGTCCATCCGACCGGATAAAATACAGAATGGAATCTTATCAATCGCTCGATCTTACAGAACGGAAAGCTGACTAACTTATACAAACTTCCAGGAGGACAATAATCATGACTGTACTTATTCAAATTCTTACGGCAATTGCACTGGTTCTTTCTATAGTAATTCCCATCGCGGCGTTTTATCACGGCGAACGGACAAAAAAGCGCTACGCCCACTCGCTGGCTGCCAATTGCCTGACCTTCTTTGGAATACTCGGCGTCGTCGCGGTCGTGACACTGGCAGGAGCTTCAAGAGTATCTGCTGCGGCAGGCAGCGGAACCGGAACCGGACTCGGATACATCGGCGCCGCACTGGCAATCGGCCTCTCCGGTATCGGATCCGGCATCGGTGTCGCGAGCTCGGCAAGCGCAGCACTCGGGGCGATCAGTGAGGACGGTTCCATCTTCGGTAAATCTCTGATTTTCGTCGCCATGGCAGAAGGTATCGCGTTGTATGGTCTGATCATTGCATTTATGATCATCGGTGCGCTCTGATCCGCTGTTCCTTTCCGTGCAAATGGCAAGAAAGGTTCAGTTCCGGCCGGAGCATCCATAATCGGGAGGAAGAACCTTATGAAAATGTTTTTGATCAGCGACAATATTGACACACAGACCGGGATGCGTCTGGCTGGGATCGACGGGGTCGTCGTCCACGAACGCGATGCGCTTCGGCAGGCCTTTGATACCGTCCTTGCGGACAAAGAAATCGGAATCATACTGTTGACAGAAAAACTCGGCGGAGAATTTCCGGAGATTATCGACGACATCCGGCTGAACCACCCGGTTCCGCTGCTCATCGAAATTCCCGACCGGCACGGAACCGGCCGCAAAGCAGACTTTATCACATCGTATGTGAACGATGCGATAGGAATCAAATTGTGAGGTGATCATCTATGACGACCGAAGAAAAGCTGAACCATTTCAGAAAAAATGCTCTTGAGGCTGCGACAAAACAGGCGGACCAGGATGTTGAACATTACCAAGTTGCTCTGGACCAAATATTCGCACAGCACAAGGAGGACAAGCTGTCTGAGGCAAAGCAGCTTGTTGCGGATGAACAGGCAAAGTGTGCCCGCGAAACAAACCGCCTTCTGACTGCTCAGCAATCGGAAATCCGAAAAAAATTTTCGGATCAGACAATGCGTATCCGAAATCAGATTTTCGACCACGTGAGACAAAAACTTGTGGATTTTAAAAAGTCGCCGGAATATCTTTCCTATCTTTGTGATCAGATCCGGGAAATACAGACAAATCTCTCCGGAAGAAGCAAGAAGGAAATTCAGTTCCTGGTGGACTCGTCCGATCAGAATCTCATCCGGCCGGTATCAGAAAAAACCGGCGTGAAGATTGATATTTCGAAAGAAGAGATCCTTGGAGGACTTCAGGCATTCGTTTCCGATCCGGACATCATGATCGACAATTCCTTCACAGCGATGCTCGATGAGGAAAAAAAGGCATTTTCCGTGGAGGGAGGCATGCGGGATGAGTGAAAATCGAACCGGAATCATTTACGGAATCGACGGGCCTGTCGTCTCGATCAAGGGCACAACACCGTTTCGCATGGGGGAAATGGTCTATGTCGGCAACGAACGTCTGATCGGAGAGGTAATCAGCCTTTCCTCCGAACAGACAACGATTCAGGTTTATGAGGAGACGACCGGCCTCCGGCCCGGAGCCGTCGTGGAGGGGAGCGGCGATGCGATCTCCGTACTGCTCGGTCCCGGTATTATTCACAATATTTACGACGGGATTCAGCGCCCTCTCGATCAGATCGCGGAACAGTCCGGTCACTTCATCACCCGTGGACTTCGGGCGGATTCACTGGATCGGTCACGAAAATGGGATATCACAATCACAGTCCATCCGGGCGATCTCGTCTCCGGAGGCACTGTGATCGCAGAGACTCCTGAGACGAAGAGCATCATGCACCGATCCATGGTACCTCCGGATGTTCCCGGTGCAAAAGTTACATGGATCGCCGAAAACGGTCCGCACACCGTGACGGATCCGATTGTTAAAATTCACCGGGATGACGGCATCGATCAGACCCTGACTCTCTGCCAGCGCTGGCCGATCCGTATTCCGAGGCCCTCTGACAGTCATTATCCGGCTACTGAGCCGATGATCACCGGACAGCGTATCCTCGATTCGCTGTTTCCCCTCGCGAAAGGCGGCACGGCCGCAATCCCGGGAGGATTCGGGACCGGGAAAACGATGCTGCAGCACCAGATCGCGAAATGGTCAAACGCAGATATTATCATTTATATCGGCTGCGGCGAGCGCGGAAACGAAATGACACAGGTGCTGGAGGAATTCTCCGAACTGGAGGATCCGCGTACCGGAAACTCGCTGATGGACCGGACCGTACTGATCGCAAACACATCAAATATGCCGGTGGCGGCGCGTGAGGCTTCGATTTACACAGGGGTTACGTTAGCCGAATATTACCGCGACATGGGGTATGACGTCGCGATCATGGCAGATTCTACCTCGCGTTGGGCGGAAGCGCTCCGTGAGCTTTCCGGACGTCTGGAAGAGATGCCTGCGGAAGAGGGGTACCCCGCTTATCTTGCTTCAAGGCTGTCCTCCTTTTATGAGCGGGCAGGCGCGATGCGCAATCTGAACGGAACAAACGGCAGCGTATCGATCATCGGAGCAGTCTCCCCGCAGGGAGGTGATTTCTCCGAGCCGGTCACGATGAATACGAAACGCTATGTACGGTGTTTCTGGGGACTTGATAAGTCTCTGGCATACGCGCGTCATTTTCCGGCGATTCAGTGGATGAGTTCCTACAGCGAATACGACCATGAGCTCTCGGGATGGTACGCGGAACATGTCAATCCGCTCTTCACCAGAAGACGCGCCGAGCTGATCAGCATCCTGCATCAGGAGTCTTCGCTCAATGAAATTGTAAAGCTCATCGGATCCGACGTACTTCCGGACGATCAAAAACTGACGCTGGAGATCGCGCGGGTCATCCGGCTCGGCTTTCTGCAGCAGAATGCCTTTCATAAGGATGACACGAGCATACCTCTGGAAAAGCAGTTTCTGATGATGGACACGATTCATTATCTCTACAAAAAAGCGAAGGAACTGGTGGTTATGGGACATCCGATGTCGGTGCTGAAGGAAAGCGATATATTCGACCGTGTGATCGCAATTAAATATGACGTTCCAAATGATAAAACGGAGCTTTTCGAGGACTACAAAAAGGCGATTGACGGATTTTATGACGAAGTAATCGCGAAGAATGCGTAAAGGAGTGACGGAAATGTTGATCGAATATTTGGGCCTTTCGAATATCAACGGTCCTCTTGTCGTGCTCGAGGGTGTGGAAGGCGCCGCATATAACGAGGTTGTCGAGTTCACCGTGGAGGGCGGACAGAAGAAGCTGGGGCAGATCGTCTCCGCCTATAAAGACAAGGCTGTAATCCAGGTATTTGAGGGAACCGACGGCCTGTCACTTTCAAACACACGCGTCCATCTGACCGGAAGGCCGATGAAAATCGCGCTTTCAAAGGAAATGCTCGGGCGGACGTTCAACGGAATCGGCGAACCGCTCGACCATCTGGGGCCGATCTATTCCGATTTGAAGCGGGATGTCAACGGTCTTCCCCTGAATCCCGTTGAACGGGTTTACCCGCGAAATTACATCCGTACCAGCATCTCCGCGATCGACGGACTGACGACTCTGATCCGGGGACAGAAACTTCCTGTTTTTTCGGGAAACGGCCTTCCGCACGACCGGCTTGCCGCGCAGATCGTTCAGCAGGCATCCCTGGGCGACGCGGAATCGGATGAAAAATTTGGAATTGTGTTCGCCGCGATGGGTGTCAAGTATGATGTCGCCGATTTCTTCCGGCGGACCTTTCAGGAAAGCGGAGCGTCGGATCACGTCGTAATGTTCATGAATCTCGCGAATGATCCGGTGATCGAGCGGCTGATCACACCGAAAATTGCCCTGACTACGGCCGAATATCTGGCCTTTGACTGCGGAATGCATATTCTTGTCATTCTGACGGATATGACTTCCTTCTGTGAAGCGCTCCGGGAAGTATCCTCATCGAAGGGGGAAATTCCCTCCAGAAAAGGGTATCCGGGCTATCTCTACAGCGAACTCGCGACGATCTATGAGCGGGCCGGAATCGTCAAAGACGGCAGCGGCTCCGTCACCCAGATCCCGATCCTGACGATGCCGAACGACGATATCACGCATCCGATCCCTGATCTGACCGGCTACATCACGGAAGGGCAGATCGTATTGGACAGGGACCTGTTCGGACAGTCCGTTTATCCGCCGATTTCCGTACTTCCTTCGCTGTCCAGACTGATGAAAGACGGAATCGGAGAGGGCTACACGCGTGAAGACCATCAGGATGTCGCCAACCAGCTGTTTTCCTGCTACGCAAGAGTCGGTGAAGCAAGAAATCTCGCATCCGTCATCGGAGAAGATGAGCTTTCAACGATCGACAAACAGTATCTGATCTTCGGCAGACAATTTGAAAAGCAGTTCATCGGCCAGAGACCGGACGAAAACCGGACGATTGAACAGACTCTGGATCTCGGATGGAAACTGCTCGGTCTGCTTCCGAAGGGAGAACTGGACCGTGTAAATACGAAAATACTCGACAAATACTACCGGCCGTCTGTCTACGACGCAAAAACGGACACGGTGAATGAAGCAGATCCGGTATAAACCGGTGAAAAGGGATGAATCAGTATGGATCCAAATGTTTTTCCGACAAAAGGAAATCTGATACGTGCGAAGAACTCGCTTGCTCTTGCCGATATGGGGTATGACCTGATGGACCGGAAGAGAAATATCCTGATTCGGGAGATCATGAATCTGATCGGCCAGGCTCATGCGATTCAGTCGGAAATCGACAAAACATTCCGGGAGGCGTACATCGCGCTGCAGAAAGCAAACATTGAAAATGGCATCAGCTATGTCCGCACCCTGTCGAACACAATCCCGATCGAAGATTCCATCCGAATCAAGACGCGGAGTATCATGGGCGTAGACATCCCGCTTGTCGAGTCCGATCCGGATGTACTCAAGCCGACGTATGCACTGTATACAACACGGCAGTCACTCGATGAAGCACGCGAAAAATTCTTAAAAGTGAAAGAACTGACGATACGCCTGTCAATGATCGAGAACTCCGCGTATCGCCTCGCGATGAATATCAAAAAGACTCAAAAACGCGCGAACGCGCTGAAGAACATTACAATCCCGAGATTCAATCAGCTCGTCAAAGACATCAGCGAGGCACTCGAAGAAAAAGACCGTGAGGAGTTCACGCGTCTGAAGGTGTTAAAAAAGCGGCGCTGACAAACAGCGCCGTATTGCCAGATCGGTTTCAATGTGGTAGGATAGTTCCAGAGAAAAATAACTATTCGGAAAACGCAGGTTTATCGAATAGTTGAATCTGGGTATGAGGTGATTATATGGATAAACGCATTACCTACCATGATCAGACCGATCTTGCAAATACAATGAAACTGCGTGCCGTTTTGAGCACCCTGCCGGATTTCACGCGGGACTTTTTCCGTGGGATCAGCACAACGACATCGACAAACACGCGCTGCAAATATGCGTATGATCTTCGGATCTTTTTTCAGTTTCTGATTCAGGCAAACCCGGAATTCAAAAGTTATCAGATCCGCGATTTCACGATCGACGTTCTGGATCAGGTAACGGCCCTCGATCTCGAGGAATACGTCGAGTTTTTGAAAGCCTACCGGGAACCTTCCAATGGCCGTCTCGTCACAAACGGGGAAAAAGGCATCAAAAGAAAGCTCTCGTCACTGCGCACATTTTATGCATATTATTACCGGCACGAAATGATCCGGACAAACCCGACCCTGCAGGTCGATATGCCGAAGCTGCATCAAAAAGACATTATCCGCCTGGACGCCGACGAAGTCGCCCGTATGCTGGATCTGATCGAAAACGGAACGGATGCCAGGATGTCCGAGCACCAGAAAAGCTACTGCGAAAAATACCGTACGCGCGATCTGGCAATCGTCACGCTGCTTTTGGGTACCGGAATCCGGGTATCTGAATGTGTCGGTCTGGATATCGAGGACGTCGATTTTCATAATAACGGCATCCGCGTAGTCCGAAAAGGCGGCAATGAAATGATGGTTTATTTCGGCGAAGAGGTCGCCCGTGCACTTCAGGACTATATCGACACGGATCGCGCCTGCGTCGAACCCGTCGCCGGCCACGAGCACGCGCTCTTTTTTTCTTCCCAGCGTAAACGGATCGGCGTCAAAACAGTCGAGAATCTCGTAAAAAAATACGCGGTTCAGATTACGTCAACCAAAAAGATCACTCCACATAAGCTTCGAAGCACCTACGGAACGGCTCTTTATCAGGAAACCGGCGATATCTATCTCGTGGCGGATGTACTCGGCCACAAGGATGTCAATACTACGAAAACGCATTACGCGGCGATGAGCGACTCCAGGAGACGCACAGCGGCGAAAGCCGTACATCTGCGCGAAGATTAAAAGAAAGGACTCGCTCTATGAATTGGTTCAAAAAATGGGTTTCCGGAAAACAATGGGGCGTCTACGCTTCGGCGGCGTGCGTCGCTGTCCTTTTCTATGTGATTCTTACGCATCTCAATGTAATTTTTCACGGAATCGGAATCTTTTTCGGATTTATCTCACCGATCCTGATCGCCGCCGTCATCGCATATGTGATCAATCCGCTCGTCAATCTGTTCCGAAGGACGCTCTTTGTGAAAATCAGCAGGGAACAGCTTGCAAGAAACCTCGCGGTCCTCTGTGCGATCGTTCTTGTTCTCTCACTGCTTGTCATTCTCTTCGTCGCGCTCATTCCACAGCTGATCTCAAGCATCGCGACCTTTATCAATAATCTGGACAGCTATGCTTCTTCTTTTAACGGCTGGCTGTCTTCGCTGAACAATAAGACTTCGGATTCAAATATCGATATCACGAAGATCACGGAACTCGGGAACAACGTGATGGATAAGATCACCTCTGCCCTTCCGAATATTATGGACCGGGTGATCAACACCTCCTATACGATCGGGACCGGATTTGTAAACGGAGTCATCTCATTTATACTGGCGATCTACATGCTTCTCGACAAAAACCGGCTTCAGCGAAACAGCGGCAGACTGCTCCGTTACATGATTCCGGAGAAACGCTATCCTGCCTGTGTCCGTTTTCTCGGACGATGCAATTCGATCCTGGTCCGCTACATTGTGTGCGACCTGCTCGACGGGCTGATCGTCGGACTGGCCAACTACATATTCATGAAAATCGCCGGGATGCCGTACAGCACGCTGATCTCGGTTGTCGTGGGCGTAACAAATCTCGCTCCGACGTTTGGACCGATTCTGGGCGGAGTGACCGGTGCGTTCATCCTTCTTCTTGTGAACCCCTGGTATTCTCTCTGGTTTCTGGTCTTTACACTGATCCTTCAGACATGCGACGGGTACATTCTGAAGCCGAAGCTGTTTGGCGAAACGCTCGGTGTCTCGTCTCTGTGGATTCTGGTCTGCATCATCGCCGGCGGCAGGATGTTCGGTGTGATCGGTATCCTTCTGGCAATCCCGATCGCGGCAATTATCGACTTTATCTTCCGGGAGTATCTGATTCCGTATCTGAAAAACAGAAAGACAAATCAATAACGCGTCTTTTCGCAAAAGAAAACAGCCTCCAACCTCCCGTCCGGAAAAGACGGGAGGTGCGGAGACTGCTCAAAACCGGCCGCACTGACAAATCAAATCGCCCTCAGTCAAATATGTGCCGGCTGATTCCGTTTTCACGGACCTCAACCGCATGCATAATCATATCGATCGCACCGTCGATTCCGAAGATTCCGGAATCGATCGTCATATCATAGCTGGAGGCACTTCCCCATTTCTTACTTGTGTAATAATTATAGTAACTTGCGCGCTGCTTATCCGTCTTATTGATCCGGTCGCGCGCCTTGTTATTCGTGAGATCATACAGTTTCGCAATTCGCCGGACGCGCATCTCAAGCGGCGCGTGCACAAACACACTCAGAAGATCAGGATTTCCCTCCAGCGCATAATCTGCACAGCGCCCGACGAAAATACACGGTCCCTCCGCAGCAAGCTTCTTAATCGTATTGAACTGAGCAAGAAATACTTTCTGATTCAGCGGCATCTCATTCATAAGATTCGAGGAGTATCCGAAGGAATACGTATCCATCACCAGCGAATAAAGGAAACTGCTGGTCGGTTTCTCATCCTGATTCTCAAATATTTCCTTACAGATACCACTGTCGCTCGCCGCGTGATCAAGCAGATCTTTATCATAAACCGGAATCGACAGTTTCTGCGCCAGCTCCTCTCCGATCTGATGGCCTGCACTTCCGTATTCACGGCCGATCGTGATGATTGTCTTCATGTGTAAACCCTCCTGAAAACCGGACCGCCGATAAGTACCTGTATATATTATACCATAATATTCACATATTAGTAACTAATTTCGGCAATATTATCAGTTTTTTTCGATTCAGTCAAGAGTTTGCAGTAATTTCGTGAAATAATCCGGAAGTGGAGCCTGAAACTCGACATATTGTCCGGTAGTCGGATGAATAAACCCCAGCGTCATCGCATGGAGCGTCTGGCCGGTCAGCCCGCGAACCGGCTGACGGGCCGGTCCGTAAACGGTGTCTCCCAGAACCGGATGATGGATATAGGACGAATGGACACGGATCTGGTGGGTCCGCCCCGTCTCGAGCGAACACTCCACGTAGGCATATCCCTTCGCCAGATTTTTCAGCAGACGGATGTGCGTTACCGCAGGCTTCCCCCCATCCTCTAAAACCGCCATCTTCTTCCTGTCGCGCGGACTTCTCCCGATGTTTCCTGAGACAGTTCGTTCTTCTTCCTTCAACGTCCCGATGAGAATGGCCCGATAGCGCCGTGTGATGCTGTGATGTGCAAGCTGCTCCGCGAGCGCGCGGTGGGCGCGGTCATTTTTGCAGACCACAAGCGCCCCGGTCGTATCCTGATCGATCCGGTGTACGATCCCGGGGCGGAGCACGCCGTTGATTCCGGACAGTTCATCTCCGCAATGTGCCATCAGTGCGTTGACAAGCGTATGTTCAAAATGACCCGCCGAGGGATGCACCACCATCTGCTTCGGCTTGTTCACGATCAGCAAATCGGTATCCTCATATAGAATATCGAGTGGTATCGGCTCCGGCAGGATGTCCGGCGTCTGGTCATCCGGGATGATCAATTCCACTTCATCTCCGGCAGCCGGACGGAAATTCGCCTTTTTCACTTCTCCGCCCGCCGTAAGGCCGCCTCCCTTGATGATGCGCTGAATATAAGACCGGGAGAGTTCGGGGAGCTGACCGGCGATCACGACGTCGATGCGGCTTCCCTCCTCTTCCGGCCTGATTTCAATACGGATTTTTTTCATGACACGTCTCTTTCCCGGCGCCTGATCTCCGGATAAAATCGAAATCGCTGTCCTTGTAATGGAACAGAATCAGGATCAGCAGTGCGGCCACGGACAGGGTCACGTAAATATCCGCCACATTAAAGATCGGAAAATCGATGATCCTGAAATAAATAAAATCGACTACGTAGGACTGGCGGATTCGGTCGATAAAGTTCCCGACCGCTCCGGCAAGAAGTACCGCGAGCGTGATGATCATCGGCCGGTAGTACACCGTCTTCGGGATTTTTACCATGAATACAACGATGATCAAAAGGAAGGCCACCGTGATCAGCGCAAACACCCACTGACGGTTCTGGAGCATCCCCCATGCGGCACCCCGATTTTCAAGATACTGCAGCTCCAGTATATTTTTGATGAGCACAAAGGACGCTTTCCCCTTCAGTAAAACCACCGCCGCATATTTTGTGATCTGATCCAGTGCGATCATAGCAGCAGCCAGGATCACAAATAACAGGCCGGCATAACGGACCGGCCGGGTCTTCTTTTCTTCTGCTGTCATAAAATTCTCCTGATTCGTAAAGGACGCCGGAAATGATCCGGGAACCAAGTTATACGAGAATCGATTCTGCGGCGGCGAAAATTTCATCGTCCCGCACGCTTCGATCGATCACCGCATGTCCGATCCCGTCGAGCAATATGAAACGGATCCTCCCGTTCTCCATTTTTTTATCGGATTTTGTCGCATGAAGAATATCCTCAGCGGTCATCGCCGGAAGCGTCGCGTGCGTTCTGCGAAGCCGGAAAACCCCGTCGTTCAACGAGAGCGGAAGATCAAACGCAGAAATCACAGACCGGATTCTGTTTTTTTCCTCTTTCGTTATCATACCGCGGCCTTCTGAGATTTCCAGAGCCGCAACCATCCCGATCGCTACACACTCTCCGTGAAGCAGTGTGAAATCCGAAAGTTTTTCAACCGCGTGACCGATCGTGTGACCAAAATTCAGGATTGCCCGAAGTCCCGTTTCCGTCGGATCCTGTTCGACTACATCCGATTTGATCCGGCAGCAGGCATGTACGACCCTCTCAAGACAATCCTCATCACCAGCCATGATCCCGGATGAATGGCTCTCCAGATCGTCGAAGAACGAACGGTCCATGATCAGCGCGCTTTTCACCGCCTCCGCCATCCCGGATGCGAGCTGCACCGGCGGAAGAGTCTTTAGAACCGTACGGTTCATATAGACGAGTTTCGGCTGATAAAAAGCGCCGACCATATTTTTGAACTGGTCAAAATCCACGCCCGTCTTCCCTCCGACACTGCTGTCCACTTCCGCAAGCAGCGTCGTCGGCACCTGAATGAAAGCGATCCCGCGAAGATAGGTGGCCGCGGCAAAACCGGTCATATCCCCGATCACACCGCCTCCCAGCGCGACAAGAAGATCTCTCCGGTCAAAGCCGTTCCGGATCAGGTACTCATAAATTTTCTGAACTTCAAACAGATTTTTATGATCCTCGCCGGCATTCAGCACGATATCAAGGATCGTACAGCCGGTCGGAGCAAGTGCTTTTTTTACTTCATCCAGGTACAGCGGAGCAACCTGATCCTCCGTGACGACACAAATTCTGGACGGATGCAGACCGGCTGCGCTGATCTCTTCCGGAAGTTTTTCGAAACTCCTGGTCCACACAATATCATAGGAAAATTCAATTTCCGGTCCATTTTTACTGATTGTCAGTCTTTCCATGTCGGCCTGCCTTTCTGACGGATTGAAATATGTCTGTATTTTTAAACAAAACGGCTCACACGGATCATCTGACGACCCTTCTTCGTGGTGTGCACGCCGCCGTCATAACGGCATTTTCCGTGTCCGCGCACCGAGATCAGATCGCCCTCGCGCAGATTGTACCCGTTCGATGTCACCCGCTTCGCGTTGACGTACACGCGTCCTTCACGGATCAGGGTATTCATCTGACTTCTCGGGAGGCCGAGTGCGAGCGCCGTGACCGAGTCGAGCCGCACCGAAGCGACGCTTCCTGTTTTCTGCTCTTCCTCCGGGCGGAATGTGTCTGCTTCCGACCCGACCGGGAAAACACGCACCGGTGTCCTCCGGACTCTTGTGAGCTCTTCCGCAAGAAAATCTGCCATCCGCTCCTCTATGAAAACCTGTGCGGTCTTTCCCCTCACAATCAGATCCCCCATGACGTTCCGTTCTATCCCGAGGGACAGAATCGATCCGAGAAAATCCCGGTGCGTCATCTCTTCCGCAAACTTCAAAGAGAGCGGTTCAATCTGGAGACAGACGAAGGGAAAACGCCAGCTGCGCGCCGCGTCGTCCGGAATCATTGCTGCCATCTGACGTTCCGCCGCATCATAACCGCCGCTTGTCTCCAAAGCGACGCCCCGGGCTTGAAGATTCAGACTGTGAAGGATGTGCTGTTCATATAAATCAAGAAAATCACTGAACATGACGATTCCCCACGCGTAGCTCTGGTCCGCCAGTTCAGTGATTCTTCTTTCAAATAACTCTTGTTCGTTCATTAAAAATCAGACCGGATCGTCGGGATTCCGCCGTTCAGAATATCCTGGATATCCCCCGAAATCTCCACACCCGCGGGGGTTAAGATAAAAATGTAACTGGACACTTTCTGAAGACTGCCGTCGATAGCATAGCACGTACCGCAGGCGAAATCGATGATGCGCTGAGCGAGTTCGACATCGATTCCCTCGAGATTCAGGACAACGGTGCAGTTCGAAAGCAGCGTATCGGCAATTTCCCGGGTATCTTCCATCGTGTTCGGTTTAATCACAGAAACTTCCATATCATCCCTCACTGTAGCCTTACTTCGCATCGGTGTCACTTTTGAAGAAGTGTGAGCAGTCAGCTTAACTCCGGAGGGTCTTGATTCGCTCTTCGGCGTTCTGTAAGAAGGCTCATCTTCCTCTTTCTCAGGTTCCGGCTTTGATTTCATCTTATTGAAAAAGCGGTTCTTCGGCTTCTTCTCTTCCATCGCAGGCGACTCGGATTCTTCCTCCTCGAGGTCATCTTCGTCATCGAAGAACTCGTCGTCATCATCATAATCGTCATTCAGCCGTACGGCGTTTAAAAACTTGTCTAAAAAGCTCATAATCCCTGTTTTATCTCCCGTCTGTTTCCATCAGCGATTTCTGATTTAATCATCCGATGCTGTAATTGCGGGCCCCGAATATCGCAGTACCGACCCGGACGAAGGTCGCGCCTTCTTCGATCGCGACTTCGAAATCGTTGGTCATGCCCATACTGAGCTCACACATAGTAACATTATTAATGTTTTCTTTAGCGATGTCAACACTTAATTTCTTCAACTGACGGAAAACCGGACGGTTCTCCTCCGGATCGTCGACGAATGGCGCGATCGTCATAAGTCCGCGGACTGTGATCCCGGGAAGCGGCGCGATCTCCCGCACAAGCGGCAGCGCCTCCTCCGGGGACACGCCGAACTTACTCTCCTCCCCCGCCACGTTCACCTCGATGAGAACCGGAATGACACGGCCGTGCTTCTGCGCCTCTTTGCTGATCGTTTCCGCGAGACGGAACGAATCGACCGAATGGATCATCGTGACGAAATCGGCCATGTACTTTACCTTGTTGCGCTGCAGATGACCGATCATATGCCACTGAATGTCCTGCTTCGTCACTTCGTGTTTCGCGCACATCTCCTGAACCTTATTCTCGCCGAACACACGCTGTCCGTCCGCGTAAAGTTCTTCGACGTTTTCCACCGGTTTCGTCTTGCTGACCGCAATCAGACAGACATCCTCCCGGCTTCGCCCCGCACGCACGCAGGCTGCTTCCACGCGCTTCTGAACCGAATGCATCCGATCAAGTAATTCTGACATGAATATCAACTTCCTTCCTGACTGATGGATTTCTTTATTTCTGACGGATCAGGTCCGATTCCCGGACGTTCTTTCCGTTTCGAACAATAAAATCATACTGCGACAGCCCGTACGATGTCCCCGCAGCGACGATGCAGTACTCATCATTCTCCTCGAGCACCGCGATTTTTCGAAAATCGGCGTATCCCTTATTGGTGCAGAAAACTCCCTTGAGAGCCGCTGTATCCCCGATCTTATACCGCTCATTCGAATTTTCCAGAACGATCACATCGCCTTTTTCAAACTCGCTTTTGTCGACGTAATAATAAACCGGATCGGTCTCATTTTCGGGAGTCGTCTCCTCATAAATCGTCGCATCGATGAACGAGGTCGTTTTCTTTCCATTCTCATCGGTTACTTCCTTGAGAAATCCGGTCGTTCCGTTTTCACCGCCGGTCGTCGCGTAAGATTTCGGAATCAGATAAAATTCCTTTTCGACGACCGCCGATTTCGGTATTTTCAGGCCGGTCGCGGTATTCGTGACGAACTCGACGTTCAGGAACCGATCGCCGCAGTAACGGGAAACCCCCGTGGAAAACGAGATCTGGCAGTAATGCGCTCCATCCCGGTCGAACAGGTTGACCTTTCCGGTCTCGGACTGTCCGTCTTTCGAGAAACGAACCCGGATCTGCTTCCGGTCTTTCAGCTGTTCATACTGAGAATCCGAGAGCGGGGTGACGGCAGACCAGCTCGTGCCCGTGATGAGTTTGTAGAGCGGAGCGCCGCTCTCGACGGTTGAATCATTACCGTATTTCGTTTTCCGGTACGTTTTCGAGTTAAAGTCCGACTCATTGATCGAATCAATCGTCTTTCCCTCGTAACCGTCACTCGAATAAACAACGAGGCCGGCCTGCGGTGCCTTATAGACGTTTCCTGTCATGTCCGCATCTCCGCCGCCATATAGGATCGCGTTGATCGAAGCTTTCAGATCGTTCACCGAATCAAACTGACTCCGGTTATAATTTGCAGAAAAGTTCGAAGCCTGGGACTCAATATCGGAAAGGTTCTCATCCGTCAGCTTCTTCTGACCCGCCTCGGATTTCGTGTCACTGACAGAGCAGACCGCTTCGTCCGCCGACGTTCTCATTCCGTCCGGCACGATAAAATTGACATATCCGCTCTGATCCGCAGATACGACCTGCTCGTCCCGGAGAATCAGAGCCGTGTACGTCGCGTTCTGCGACAGCGTTCCCGTGGTCACCTGATAGATCTCCTGCCGGTTTGTCGTGAGATAAATCACGAGCGTAATCACCAGATACAGGAGGATCGCTCCGAATATGACAACTCCAATATTAAAATGAAAGCGTCCGCGCCTTCTTTTTTTCGATGCGTTTGGCAATTCATTCTCCCCTGCTGCATAGAATAGCGGCATCGAACCGCTTCGTGACTATTATCAAAAGAATTGAGAAATCTGTCAAGTGCCGCACAGCGGGTTTCTCCCCTTTTCCCGCACAGGGCAATAAAAAAACAAGGAAGGAATTACAGCCCGCAGACGCGGCATATAATTCCCTCACTTGTCGGTCGTTTATTTTTCTCAGAGTGCCAGCTGAATATTGCCCTGGAGCTGCTCCGGGATTTCTTCTTTATCTTTGGAGATGCTCAGAACAAATCTGACGCCATACTGTTTGCTGATATTCTCAAGTTCTGATACCGTCTTCGCAAAAGCCTCATCGTCATCGATTCTGGCCAGAGCAAGATAGCTGTCAAGGAACATCACCTCAAGATCATGGTCCTGGGAAAGAATCCCGCAGATAAATCCGATAAATTCGGAACTGTCGCGAAGCGGAAATCTCGAGACATCGATCAGGCGGATCTTGTTATTTAATTCATACATTTTCTGGGAGCTTTTATCCAGGTATACGACGTTGCCGGACGCTTCCTTTATGGCACTGTTCGCCTGCTCCAGAAGATGTTTTGTCTTGCCCTTGCCTTTTTTGCCAACGATGAACTGAACCATAGCGGTGTCCTCCTTGTATTTAATGAATTTGCACAAAATTCTAGCTTTTATGTGTTAATTATAGTTCATTCCAACAAGAAATACAAGCGATTTATGCATTCGTCTGGGTCAGAAGTGTGTCCATGTCCGCGTACAGGATCTGCTTGTTCGGCGCATTCATAATGATCGCGATGTAGGGAATCCCGTACCGGTTCTGGACCGCAAGTGCAAGACAGTTCCCTGCGGCATCCGTCGTTCCGGTTTTGCCCGCCATGATCGTGACCCCGTCCGGCAGGACATGATCACCGCTCAGATATTTGTCGGTCGCATCGAGATTAAAGGCCTTGGACGCGCCGGTCTGATCCGTCACAGTGAGCTTATAGATCGAATTTTTCATCACATCCGTGATCTCGCTGTATTTGGCTGCTTCATTCAGCATCAGATAGACATCGTATGGCGTCGTATAATGATTGTCATCCGGGAGACCGTGCGGGTTCATAAAATGTGTTCCGGTCATCCCGAGAGATTTCGCCTCCTCATTCATCATATCGACAAATTTATCGACCGATCCGTCGCCGATCGTTCTGGCGATCGCCATCGCGCAGTCATTTGCCGAATAAACAAGCAGCGCGGAAAAAAGCTGCCGCAACGTCGCGGTATCGCCGGCAGCCATGCCTGAGAGCTGCGAATCGCTTCCAAGATTCACGTCCGCGTCGGTCATCGTGACCTCCTGGTCAAGATTTCCGTTTTTCACACAGAGGATGGCCGTCATGATTTTTGTAATACTCGCCGGATAGAGACGATCGTATACGCCGCGGGCGAATTTCGCCTCGCCGGAGTCAAGATCAAAGAGAAGTCCTCTCTCCTTCGAGGACTGCAGCTGGATGTTTCCCAGATCCA
>Ga0256406_1000133_pt1 | contig 141092 bp, 114 predicted proteins | sample RumenRJG_03DNA_FD_185986 | JGI IMG/M metagenome (GOLD analysis project Ga0256406, IMG submission 185986) | Bovine rumen microbial communities from Lethbridge, Alberta, Canada - RJG_03 | ecosystem: Host-associated > Mammals > Digestive system > Stomach > Rumen | place: Canada: Alberta... | reverse complement strand
GTACCTTTACTGTTAGCTCTAGACTCACGCTTAATATTACTGGCAAAATTTAAATCAATCCCTCCAAAGTCATTTACATACCAACACAATGGTTTTGACTCCCGTGGATGAGTGATGATATCGCGATTATTCTTGTTGTAGAAGTAAAACTCAATCTCTTTAAAGAGGTATATGATATTTCCCTTCTGAATAGCAAAACAACTAAACAGCATCTTTGCTATTTGTTCAAAACGTGACTCGACGTCAATGGTGTTCATATTGGCATCAAGAGTCATTAGTTGTTGGAGTCGTTCTATCATTTGTTTTTTTATAATCATACTGTTACACTACTCAATTCCCAAATACACCTTTTTATACCAATTAGCCCAATCAGGCAAATAATCTTCAGCTACATTCATAAGCGCATTAGATTTGAAGTCATAGAAGTTGGGGGAGTTATTTGTAAGTTGCCGATATTCATTCATAGTTTTATCAAGAAAAGAATTTTCGGGATGAGAGACAACCGAGAAATAGACATCTTCAAATACACCTCTATTCTCAAGTTCCAAAGCAAGTAACTGATTTCTCCAAAGTTGATTCATGCCGCCTCGAAACGGACAGCCATTGCCTTCATATTTACCACAGAAGAATGAAGATTGGGCATCCATAATATTCCAATAAAAGTAACCACAATGCTTGTGGTAATAACACTTATCGTGGTTTTCCAAAATTTCTTCAATACCACAAGAAATGCAGTATGCCTTCTCTGAGTGAGAAATACCCTTTGAACGGTAGCCTCCACAAGTCGTGAATTCTTGTTCCGTTAACTTATGCTCTATCAGCCAAAGGCACAGTTTGTTGTTCTTGTTGCGATATGCAATGGCAACATCTGAGTCTGTACCAGCATTAGGACTATGATCTCCAAGAAGCCCTTTTGTTCCTTCAAGTGTTGACTCCCAATACTCAAAGCAATATCCTTTGCGAAGCTGGTTTCTGTCAATATGGTCAAATTCTTTTGGTACGACTCCTGCCTCTATAAGTATTTGGTCTGCGTACTCACTTTCCAAGATTGGCACAAATAGGTTGATACATGCAGTTTGAGAACTTGCCACATGTACAGAAGCTGCAAGGTGAGGCTTATATGCAAACTTGCTTGCTTGAATGTCTTTCACTGTTTCTTTAATACCATCATAAAGCATAATAGGTATTTTGGCTTCGCTATATGGCTTTGGTAATAAACAATCGTGTTCAACTCCATGTGCAGAAGTACCTTTATCAATAATCTTAAGGTTTTCCTTCTTATACTTAATCAAGTACGAATAAACCCTCTGTTGAAAATCTTGGTATGACATAAGTAGTGAGCTGTTAATTATTGAGATTGAAATTAAAGAGATTCCATAGTTTCTCCACCTCTTCCTGCAATTTCTGCGGATTCTGCTTAGCAAGTTTCTTCAGATTGAGCAACTTCCATTTAACAGATGGATAATCCTTGAAGTACTCAAATTCATAGCCATCCCATTCTGGCTGTCCAGATTCGAAAGTAATCAGGAACTTCTTATCCACTTCAGTCATCAACGACTTTACATCATTAATGAGTTTGGCACGAGTTTCTTCAAACTCTTCGTATGTAAAAGGAATATTTTTGTAGCCATCTTCGTTTATTTTATGAATACCAGCCTAAATTTGTTGCAAATATAGCTTTTTTATTTTGTTCAACAAAACATTTCCCTCAAAATCTTGCTATATTTGTTCATTATTTTCACTATTGTCCAAAGAAATTTTCTTGGACATGATTTAATTCACTAAATAAAGGAGTTAATATAAATAATTGTATTACCTTTGCAACTGCTGTTTAATGAATATTAGTCCGATATGGATTATAATAGGTTATATAAATACTGCTTATTTTATCATACGCACACGTTTATAGTTCACAAAAAATGCGGAATTACAAAAGAAATGCAAGAAAATAAAGTAAGAGCACGAATAATATCATGAACGATACGATATACGCATTTGCCCGACCGCTTTACGTTATGCTGAAGCCTGTGGGCCCGCGCTGCAATCTTGGTTGCAGTTACTGCTATTATCTGGAGAAGCGACAGTGGGCGATGTCTGATGATGCACCTGTGATGAGCGAGGAACTGCTTGAGAAGTTTGTGAAGGAGTATCTGGCTGCTCAGACTTCGCGCGATGTTTTTTTTGTCTGGCATGGCGGTGAACCTCTCCTGCGCCCTGTTGCTTTCTACGAGAAGGCTGTGGAATTGCAGCGCCGTTATGGTGGAGAGTTGCATATAGAGAACTGCATACAAACCAATGGTACGCTGCTTACTGAGGAGTGGTGCCGTTTTTTCCGAGAGAATGGTTTTCTGGTAGGCGTCTCTATTGACGGTCCGCAGTTTCTGCATGATCGTTATCGTCGCACGGCTGACCGCCGTCCTTCGTTTGAGAGCGTGATGCAGGGTATTGATCTTTTGTGCCGGCATGGTGTGGAATGGAATGCGATGGCAACGGTGAACCGTTTCAATGCAGACCATCCGCATGCGTTTTACCGGTTTTTCTCCGATTTGGGATGTCGATATCTCCAGTTCACGCCTGTTGTAGAACCGTCGCCGGATGATGGTCGGCAACGGATTATAACGGAAGAGAGCGTGACACCCGGGCAGTGGGGCAACTTCCTCTGCCAACTGTTCGATGAATGGGCGGAACATGATGTGGGACAAATCTCCATACAGTTGTTTGAGGCTACTCTTGCCAACTGGATGGGAGTGACACCGGGGCTTTGCATGTTGTCGCGCCATTGCGGTCATGCTGGTGTGATGGAGGCGAACGGCGATGTGTACAGTTGTGACCATTTTGTGTTTCCGTCATATCGGTTGGGAAATCTCACCCGTCAGACGTTGACGTCCATGATGTATTCCGAACAGCAGCGGTCTTTTGGTCAAAGAAAGATGACGGGATTGCCTCGTCAATGCCATGAGTGTCGATTTCTGTTCGCCTGCAATGGCGAATGCCCCAAGAACCGTTTGCTCAACGACCATTACGGGCAACCCGGACTCAACTATCTTTGCGAGGGCTACCTCCAATACTTCGCCCATGTGGCTCCCTTCATGGAACAGATGGCACAAACAGACATCAACCAAACAGAAAGAAACAAAGAGAAACCACTATGAGACAAAAATTCCTTCCCCGCCTCGTGACCACCGTCGCGATTGCCGTCCCTGCCACGGCACTGGCTCAACAGCGCCCGAACATTATCCTGTTCATGGTTGATGACATGGGGTGGCAAGACACGTCTGTTCCTTTCTGGAACCAACGTACGCCACTGAACAACACTTACGAGACGCCCAACATGGAGCGCCTTGCCAGCGAGGGGATGCTCTTCTCTCAGGCATACGCTGCCCCTATCAGTTCGCCCAGTCGCTGTTCACTGATGACCGGTGCCAACGCTGCCCGTCACCGTGTGACTAACTGGACGTTGAAGCGTGGTGAATCGACTGATGTTGAAGATGCTGAAGTTGCAACACCCGAATGGAACTGGAACGGCATCAGTCAGACCGCCGGCACCGACCATACTTTCCAAGCACGTTCGTTCGTTGATATTCTCCGTGCCAACGGATACCATACCATTCACGTAGGTAAGGCACACTGGGGAGCGCTCAACACACCGGGTGAACAGCCTGAGCACTTCGGCTTTGAAGTCAACATCGGCGGACATGCAGCAGGCGGACCAGCCACCTATCTGAGCGAACAGAATTACGGTCACGACGCTAAAGGAAATCCCACGTCACTCATGCACATACCTGGATTGCAGAAGTATTGGCAGTCGGGAACATTCCTCACCGAAGCACTCACGCAGGAATGCCTCGCAGCACTCGACAAGGCGAAGCAATACGGTCAGCCGTTCTACCTCTACATGTCGCACTATGCGGTTCATATTCCTATTGACCGTGACGTGCGCTACTATCAGAAGTATCGTGACAAGGGGCTCTCGGAAAAAGAGGCTGCCTATGCTTCTCTTATTAAGGGTATGGATGAGAGTCTTGGTGAGATTCTTGGATGGCTTGACAGGAATGGTGAGCGGGAGCGCACTGTTATTATCTTCATGAGTGACAATGGCGGTTATGCTACCGGGAGCTATTATCGTGATGAGCCGCTTTTCACCCAGAATGCGCCACTCAGGTCGGGCAAGGGTTCTCTTTTGGAGGGTGGCATCCGTGAGCCGATGATTGTGCGGTGGCCCGGTGTTGTGAAGGCAGGTAGCCGTTGTGACAGTTATTTGATGATTGAGGATTTTTATCCTACTATTCTTCAGATGGCTGGCATCAGGCGTTATCGTGTTCCCCAACGGATAGACGGGCGCAGTTTCATGCCTTTGCTGTGTCAGTCCGGCAATCCGTCGAAGGGGCGGCCGTTGATTTGGAACTATCCTAATGTCTGGGGGAACACCGGACCGGGCATCAGTCTCAATTCTGCCATTCGATTGGATCAATGGAAATTGATTTATAACTACAAGACTGGTGTGAAGGAATTGTATGATATTGAGAATGACATCAGTGAGGAGAATGATTTGGCTGCTACTCGTCCTGAGGTTGTTCGGAAGTTGTCGCGTCTGCTGGGTCGTGAATTGCGGCGAATGAATGCTCAGCGCCCTGTTTTTAAGGAAACCGGCAAGCCGTGTCCGTGGCCTGATGAGCATTTCGGGAACTAAGAAGGAGCCCCTCCCTAACTTCCGTTCCCTACCCTCTTCCGTTTTATCCAACCCTTCAGTCGCTGATAGCCTTCAACGCCGATGATGGTGAGCCCTCCATACTGGCAGGTTTTGGCAAGTCCGAAGAGAATAGTCCATAGGACTCCTTTCGCAACGGCACTGATGGGCAGGAGCATCTGCGCGAACGACAGCAGATAAAGGGGGATGCAAGACAGCAGAAGGATGACTCCTGTGCGGTACGACAGCCCCTGCAACCACATTTTGAGATTGTCTGCGGCATGACACAAGGCATCTTTCGGAGCATAGACCATCATCCTCGGTCCCATCCATCGCATCACGCTGCGAATCTGCTCGCGTTCTTCGGGAGCATAGCAATGGACAGGACAGCGCTTGCATGTCTTTTTCTTTTCGCCAAACTGGCAGTGGTCAAGACGCTGACAGGCATAGTCTGCCAGTCGCTGATATTGGTCTGGCATTGCTTTCTGCTTCAGATGATGGCGACAATATAGTCTTATCATCTTGCAGACAGTCTGCTTTTCACGTTCAATCCTGTTCATCTGTCTGCATTTAGCGAGCGCTTATTTTCTCAGCCATCCGCTTGCCGGCGTCATAAGCCCGCTGAAGGTCTTGCTCCCAATGCGTGTCGCGATATTGACGTTTCATTGGTTCGAGGAAGCCAGCCAACTCATAACGGTCATAGTTTTTCACCTGATAGGTGTTATAAGCATCCACATGTTCCACGTCGCCCATCGCACGTTTCAGGCTATCCTCCACAATCCCCATCATCTGGTATGTCATTTTTGCCTGCTCTTCGTTCGCATTCATCGTGTAGGTCAGCAACACCGGCATCTGCTTCGGGGCTGTCAGGCTATAGTCGTTGTAGGACAACCATGCGAAAATGAGCCGTTCGAGGAAAGCCCGCAACTGAGCAGTCACCTCACTGAAATAGATTGGAGAGCCCAGCACCAAGCCATCCGCCTGAGCCACCTCTTCAAGAATCGGCGTCAGGGCATCCCTGAACTTGCACACGTTCGACACCTTCCCTTTCAACTTACAAGCCATACACGACATACAGCCTTTATAGTCTATATCATACAAGCGCACTGTCTTCACTTCAATCTCGTCACTCACCGAGCGGGCACCTTCTGCAATCTTTCCCAACATGGCTGCCGTGTTGAACGTCTTGCGGGGACCGCCGTCAATGATCATCATCTTTTTCATCGAATAAATTCCGTCTTTTAATGTTTAATACTTACTTATCAAAGTAACGACACGAGCCATTGCCTCGCCCTGCCATCACCTTTTTACGCCCGTAAAATTACAACTTTTTTCCGAATTACCGGCAAACAACCCAAGAATAATTGGAGTTGATGATGCCAAAGCAAATGACACAAAAACAGGACAATACTTGCGCAAATGCAGGAAATATTGTATCTTTGTGCACAATAACACGCACAACTCTTTCGCTGAAAGGGCTTTGCGAAAATACACCAAGAGAGGGATTGCTCATTTCTTAAAGAACATCACTTAATACAATCACATTATGGCAAAAATTGCACTCAGCTTATCAGGAGGCGGATACCGCGCAGCCACCTATCACCTCGGGACACTCTCCTACCTCAACCACTTGCGCACAAGCGACGGACGGACACTGCTCGACCACGTCTCAGCCGTATCGACCATATCGGGAGGAACACTCACAGGACTATGGCTCATACTCGGAAAAACACGCGGATGGAGCAACGAAGAGATACTTGGACGCTTATACAAGCTGCTGCTGACAGGCGACGTAATCGGAAGAGCGAGCCGGGAATTCCTCTGCGGAGAAAGCGACAACCACTCGCTCATACGCGAAATGGTCAGGATTTATGACGAAGACATCTTTGAAGGCGCTACCGTTGGCGACCTCATGGAAAAGATTGACGACATCAGCATCGACGACTTCTCCGCCAATGCCACCGAATTCACTAACGCGCTCGAGTTCCGTTTCGCCATAGGAAAGAAAACCGTCATGCCAAACGGAAGGACATCCGAAGCCGTCTTCGGCAACAACTCCTACCGCATACCGAAGGAAATCGCCTCACAAATACGCCTGGCTGAAGTCTTCGCCGCATCGTCATGCTTCCCGGGAGGCTTCGAAGCGCTGTTCTTCCCACGCGACTTCCAGCTCAACAGCAAACCCGAAAACGCCGAATATCTCTCAACCATAAAACCGCTGCCGCTCATGGACGGCGGTGTCGTTGACAACCAAGGCATCGAACCCATCAACCTACTGCGCAAACGGCAAGGGCGCGACCTCGACCTCTTCATCATTTCCGATGCCGGCTGCGGAAAGGAACATCCTTACACCTTCGAAGAGACCAACGCCATGGACCATCTGACCGTCCATAAAGTAAACGTCGCACTGAACATCGGTCTTCTGGGAATGGCACAGTTCCTGCTCTGGGTGCCCAAGGGATTCTGGTTCGGATTCTTCCTTGGCTTGACCTTGCTGTTCCTGACATTGCGCCTCGCCACAGCTTTGAGCTCACGCAAACTGCTGAAGAAATATTCGCGAGAGGTGCCTTTCAGTTTCAGTTGGAAAGGACTGTTGCACATCCCGTTCTCCAAATACATCAACCTGCTCACCTCGCGCGCCACATCCATGTATTCACTCACGGACAAGGTGTTCATGAAGCACATCCGCTCACTCAACTACGCCACCATCTACGAAGACCCGAAATGGCAGAACCGGCGCATCATGAGTGCACTCTACGAGCTCTGCACGGGCAAAAACTGGCTGAAACATCTGGTTGGTGAAGAGAAAGAAATGATGACGCCAAGCGAAGCCATCATCAAAAACAGCGACATCGCTGCGGAGATGGGAACCACACTCTGGTGGAGCGACCACGACCGCGCCATCGGCAAACCCGAAGCACTCGTAACGACAGGACAATACAACGTCTGCTGGAACCTGCTCGAATTCATCTACCGGCTCCGGCGAAACAACGAGAACCTGAGTCCGGAGAGCAAGGTCATCCTCGAACTGCAAGAAACACTCGAGGCCGACTGGAAACGCTTCCAGGAGAACCCGGGATGGCTACTCGACGAGGTCAACAACGAGTTTGCAAAATAGAAAAGCCAGTTCAAAAAAACATCCCTCAAGGACATGAACACACCATGCAGAAGAACGATGATGGCTGCCTGTACAATAGCAGTAGCCATCACTCTGCTACCCGGCTGCACGACGGGCAGAAAAGCACTGCACGCAGCGGATTTCCTCCCACCCACCCCCCATTACGATGACGCCACGCAATGGTACATCACCGACCGCCATGCCGATGCCGACATATTCTATATCACATCCACCGAAACAGGCGACTATCCGCATGCCGACGGAACGCCCTGCCACTATGCCGACACCTACATCGACAGCCTGAGAAACCCGATACTCGGTGAGATGGAGGGGGTTGACAGGCTGCTCAGCGGTGCGCTCAACTTCTACTCGCCCTATTACCGCCAATGCTCCATGCAGACATTCACCAGCGACAGCACAATCGCCGTGCGCATGCCCGTCGCCACGAACGACATCAAGAAAGCGTTCCGCCATTACCTCAAACACCTCAACAACCAGCGCCCGTTTATTCTTGCGGGATATAGTCAGGGTGCCATGATTCTCCTCGAACTGCTCAAAGAGATGGACAAACAGACCTATAGCCGCATGATTGCCGCCTATGCTGTCGGAGTAAGCATCCCCAAAGAAGTGGCGAATGCGATTCCGCACCTCATACCTGCACAGACAGCCAACGACCTGGGAGTCACCATCTGCTACAACTCTGCAAAAAACGCCGCCGGAACCATCCCCATCTTCGACAACAACACCATCGCCATCAACCCCGTCAACTGGCGGACCGACGGTCAGGAAGCCACGCTCATCACAGAGCCATCGCCCGCAAAACCGCTCGATGAACAGAAAAAGGACACGATGACCGTCAAGCTCGACCGCCACACAAACTATCTCTTTGTAGAAGGATTTACCGACCAGGACTACGTGCTGCCGCTCATCGGGAAGGACGGCAACCTCCATACGCGCGAGATATGGCTCTATCGCCAACAACTGCACGACAACATTGCACTCCGAACGGCTCGCTTCCTCGCCACGAGAAAGCGCACCTCCCGAAAATAAGGAACTCGACGACGAAGAGCACATTCACCGGTATTTTTTTCACATAACAAGAAAAAAGTTGACACATTCGGGCACACTTGCTTACCAAAACAGGACTGATGCCGTCGTGGTCGCTTTTGTATTTTTATACATAAGCAGCGCGTCTCGACAGCAAAACTTAAAGCATTGATTTATAAATAGTTAAGAACGCCTTTCCAAAAGTTGAACTTTTAGACTGCAAAAGTTCAACTTTCAGGCGGTGAAAGTTCAACTTTTAGAACGCAAAAGTTGAACTTTTGGAAAACGAAAGTTCAACTGTTATATTTATACGCTTTTACTGTATGTTTATGCATGTTGATTTTTAGCCGTTTTGTTCATATTCTTTACTCCTGAAAAACGATTTTCGGAAAGCATGCGATTTCTGTCAGATAACCGGATAGATTTCAAAAAAAAATCCGTAACTTTGCAGAAGATAGTAATTAGAACAGGATATGAAAAAGACATTATCGATTGCAGTAACGGCATTACTGCTCGCCTTGCCCACTACCGGCAACGCACAAAACGAAGAGTTCGACAGCGACGGCAAGACACCGTTGTCATGCACCAGCATCATGGTCGGAAAGAAAGCCTCGACAGACGGCTCGGTCATCACCTCACACACCTGCGACTCATGGTATCGCACATGGATGAAGATGGTGCCCGCAAAAGACCATAAGGCAGGGACAAAAACCGCCATCTACGAAGGACGCATGCACACCCAGTCGGCAGAAGACAGCACAAAGATGTATAAGAAAGGCGAAATACCGCAGGTGAGCCACACCTTCCGCTTCCTCGACACCGCCTACCCCTGTCTGAACGAGAAGCAGCTGGGCATCGGAGAGACCACCATCACCGGACGCAAGGAGCTCCGCAACAAGCAAGGCATGTTCATGATTGAAGAGCTGGAACGCATCGCACTGGAGCGCTGCTCCACCGCACGCGACGCCATCCGACTGATGGGCGAGCTCATCAAGCAATACGGCTACGGCGACAGCGGCGAATGTCTCACCATCGCCGACAAGAACGAAGTGTGGATTTTCGAAGTGTTCGGCGAAGGACCGAAGAAAATCGGCGGCGTGTGGGCTGCCGTACGCATACCCGACGACCACATTGCCGTCTCAGCAAACATCTGCCGCATCAACAAAATCGACACCAACGACAAAGAGAACTACATGTACTCGGACAACCTCTTCGACGTAGCCAAACGCATGAAGCTGTGGGACGGCAAGGAAGAGTTCTCGTTCTGGCGCGTGTTCAGCGGCGGAAATTATTTCAACGAGAAGAAAAACTACAGCGTGCGCGAACACTTCATCATGAACGCACTGGCACCTTCACAGCAGTTCTCCGACCAGGTGGAAGACCTGCCGCTCAGCGTCAAGCCCGACGAGAAAGTGAGCGTGGAGCGCGTCATGCAACTCTTGGGCTCCTACTATGAAGGCACCGCGAAGAACCTCAGCGGACGCCATATGATTCCCAATCCCAAACGCAAAGACAAAGACGGCAAAATCGTGGAGAGCGAACCCGACAGCATCGTGTCGCCCTTCTCCAATCCATGGATGCGCCCCGACGAAATCAACATGTACTACGCCATGGGCGACTCCACAATGAAAAACATCCGCACCGTCAGCGTGCCCTGGTGCGCCTACAGCACCGTCATCCAACTGCGCTCGTGGCTGCCCGACGAGGTGGGCGGCGTGGCATGGGTGGCACTCGACAATCCCGGACAAAGTCCACGCTTCCCCATCTTCTGCGGAACCACCAAACTGCCGAAGATGCTCGAAATATGCGGACAACACACCGACCGCGACGACGCCGCACTGTGGCACTACCGCAAAGCCAACCGCCTCGCCACCGTGCGCTGGGGCACCTACCGCAAGACGATGGAACCCGCACGCGACTATTTCATCGACAAAGGCATGCGCGAACTGCCCTTCGTCGAGAAAGCATGGCAGGAACTGCACGCCACCGACACCAAGAAAGCACAGCAGATGCTCAACGGCTACACCGCCGACTTCTTCGGAGCCACCATCATCCGCTGGGACGAAATGGCACGCCACTTCTGGCGACAGACATGGGGAGGATTCTAAGAAACTGATGAAATCAGCTATTAATACACGAAAATAAATACCCTCTGAAAGCTTTCTGTTCTGCTTTCGGGGGGTATCTTTTTGACAAACAAATTTTATTACACTTTATATTCTTCTGGAAAAAACGCTTTCCATCCTGCCGTATTGCTAGTATTTTCTATTTTTGAATCACTATACCTCCATAAATCGCCATCTCCAATAATCACGCCACCATCCATTAGTACCCCATCTTGCCGATACTGTTTCAGGTAATCAATAAGTCCATTATGCTTATTGGGAGCTTCCGCATCACTATTTTCCGTCTTCGTATCGAAGAGGAACACCTGCCCGTTCTTCATCCTTATTACAAAATCCACATAGAACAAAGCCCGTTCGCCTTGCGAGTTGGTGTAAGGTACGGAATAATGCTGCTTGCCCTCATCGCCATTCTTATACCACCAGTCTATGTATTCTTTGTTCTTTTCCAGGAAATCCCTGAATCGTTGTTCTGGTGTTGACGCTTGGTTGAGTTCGATGAAGGGTAAGAGCGCATGGTCTTCCACCTCTTTCATTATGTGGTTCGTCGACTCTTTATACAGGCGGTCGGCAGGCACTTCCCATTTATAAGCTTCAAACTCGCGTTGTCGTGCCTCATTTTTTCTACCCTGCAAGAGCCTGCCATATACATCTAATGACTTCTGAATGATATCTACGAACTTCGGCTTGTTGGCATGATAGAGTATCACCTTCTTGGCATCGGTCTCGAAGAGTTCGAAGAGGTCCTCCATCGCTGCAAGCAGGTAGCCAGCCAGCACGTCTGTGCTATGCGCTTTCTCAAACTTACCTAGCAGCGAACGGCAGAAGTCGATATAGATTCTGTGCAGTTCTCCTGCACTACGTGCAAACTTCTTACGCTCACCCGTATCGATAACGCCCAGTTCGTTTTGGAACACTACATCTGAAGGTATCTCCACATTCACGTTCTTCACGTCAAGATTAATTCTGTTTGCTATTGCCTTGCGGTTCTTGGCACAAACCGATTCCATATCCGACGTGTTCTCCTCCCCATCGCCGTCAAAACTGAAGAAAGACGGTTGATAGGCAACCACCCAGTTACGGACGAAACAGTTTATCAGCACTTTCTTGTAGTCAGGTCCCAGTCGGTTACGGTCGCTACTCTTCCGTTCGCTATAGAAAGAGGTCAGCTCCACGTTCACCAGTTGGTCACGCCTGACAGCTTGCAGCACATCCTTGTACAGGTAGTCCATATCTTCAGCCACAATCTGTATCTTGTCCTTGCTGATGTCTGTATAGACATATCCCACGTTCAGCAGTTCTTCAGCATAGAACTTCTGCTCAGGCATACGGAGGACACGCCCCACCGTCTGTATGGTAAAGGTGTCACTCTGCAACTTGCGGAAGATCAAGAGTACCGCCGCACGCGGACAATCCCATCCAAGGGCTATCGCCTGCTTGAACAACAACACCTCTGCAAGGTTGTCCGGAGCTTCCAGATGTGGAAGGTTGGCTTTCTCTTTTGACAACCATATCGCCAGCCGCCCATTTTCTTCCGTAATTCCTTTCACAACCCTGAGATATGTCTTCACCTGTTCGGCTATGGCGAGGTCTTCCGACGACATCGTCTCACTCGTGTCGTTGGGCAGTTGTATCAGCAGCAACGGGTTGATGTTCGCTCCCACCTTGCGGTAAGCCTCCGCCAGTTGGTTGCGCTTCTCCAAAGCCTTGGCTATGAGGTGCTGGTTCAGCTCGCTCTCGTCGGTAAAGCCCTTGGCTATGTCGGGGTTCATGATGACCTGCCGTTTGATCATCTCTTCGTCTATCACCTTCTCCCTTGGGATGACCACCGTATAGTCGGAGTGGGTCTTCGGCGTTGCCGAGATGCGTATCTCCACCTTCGGCATCATCTGTTCCAGCACCTTCTTCGACTTGTCGGCAGTCTTCGACCAGAACAGGTGTTCCTCGTCGATGACGACCACGATGGGCGCCCCCTGTTCCTCTTGCGTGCGCCGTGCTATCTCGAATACCGACAAGTTCTGCTCCGACTCGCGCACCATCACGTTCTTCTCCTTGTTGATGCTCTCCCAGTTCACGAACAAGATTTCGCCAGAATGGATATAGCCGTCGCTCTGATCCAGTTCGTCGTACATCACAGGACGCAACAGGTGGGTTTCGCCGAAGAATTCCTTCATCTTGAAGTAGCTCTGCTGGTGCAGCTTGTTGGGTGCTATCCACACGTAAGCCACCCGTTGGTAGGGACAGTCACCACGCGACTGCAGCTCCTCCGTCAGTTCGTTCAGCATCTGCGAAGCCATCATCGTCTTGCCCGCCCCCGTGGGAGCCTTGAAGACAAGCTGCTTCCTGTGTCCCGTCAGGCAGAGCAGCTCTATCGTCTTCTCTACTAAATCGTGCACCGCCCGTTGTTGGTATCGTAGTTCCTTCATACCTCGCCTCCTTTCTCTGCTTCTTCAAACAAGTCTTGTGGCATCTGTGTTTCTTCTTTCTTTTCCTCATCTATCATCTGCTCCCTGCGCTTAGGCAGCACCTTCATGTAGGCATCATAGATGGCGGCAGGAAGTGCAACGAGCTGCACCTTGTCACGCACCTCATAGAAGTTGTCGTCGAAGGCATATCGACCAGGCGAGAAGATGTAAATCTTCAGTTTAGGAAATCCTGACTTTCCGGTTAGGGGTAGGCTCTTGATCTCCTCTACCAACATGTCTACCACCTCTTCACGATATACCACCAGCATGTGCTTCCGCCCGTCAGAGAAATAGCACATCACCCGTGGGTTCACTTTCACTCTTCCGAACATCTTTTGCTCCTCATACAGGTCTTCCTTGATACAGAGCATGTCTGTAGCTGCCGCCACCAAAGCCCGCATATTCTTCTGCGTGCGGTCGCGAGAGATATAATCAGTCTTATAATAGCGTAGGGTGTTCGCCTTCAAGCCTGCCACCTCAACACCCTTTGGAGTCGTGTAGCCGTTGATTACTCGCTTGTTCCTCTCGTAGGTCACGTCCTTACAAATGTTGTTCTCGTTGTTCGTCACCAAGATACACTTCCTATGCCCTCCATCCCCTGCATTCAGTTGCATCGTGGCATGGAGAGTGGTGCCGGAGCCGGCAAAGAAGTCGAGGATAGTAGAGTTTATATTAGAAGTAAAATCAAGGATCTTTGCAATTACTCGTAATGGCTTGGGATTATCAAAGACTTTCTCACCTTTAAACATATCTGCTAAAGCTAATGTAGTTCCTCTGTTATCTTCATATATCAAGGTACGTAAATACTCTGTCGATGTTTCTATTCTTTTTTTGACATGAGGTTGAGTAGACTCATCAACGCCCCATTCAATTTCTCCACCTGAATCATATGCTTTAAATGTAGATAATGGCCATCTCCATCCATTAGAAGGTTTAGGACAAGGTTTAGCAGTTATAGGATGGATGATATCATACATATAACCTCCTGGATGAGGGTTAGATGAATTACTTGAACTACTATAAACTCCTTTTTCATCAACATTATTATAATGCGCTACTTGTGGTAAATTATCTTTATTTGATTTTATCCATTTGCGTAATTCTTTTTGGATTTCAGGTATTGCTAACTTTTCCTTTTTCAATTCATGATATTTTTCTATAATATCTTTAGCTGCCTGACTTGTTCTTTTCCAATTATTTTGTAGAGTTTTATTTGAGCAATAACAAAGCATATACTCATGCTCCGTATTTATTTGCGACGGATTGTTATCTGTGGCTGTTTTGATTATTAGTTGACCTGTGTAATTACTATTCCCAAACACCTCATCACACAAAAGCTTCAACTGCGCCTGCTCATTATCATCAATCGAAATAAAGATAACGCCTTTGTCAGAAAGTAGTCGTTTGGCAATCTTCAGACGTTTGTTCATGAAGGAGAGCCATTTGGAATGACGGTATCCGTCTTCAGCATCTACATACGAGTCGTTATAGATGAAGTCTTTATTGCCCGTATTATATGGCGGATCGATATAGATGACGTCAATCTTTCCCTCGTGTGTATAGCTGAGGGCGGTGAGTGCTTCCAGATTGTCACCCTCTATGAGGATGTGGTTGGGAGCTTGTTCGAGTGGATTTGCAATCCGCTCGCCATGAGTATCAGCATTTGTAATGCGCTTATCGGATTGAAAATCCTTATACTCGCTACAGTCGGATTTCAAATCCGACTGAACAACGCCCGCAATTATCGCCTTGTCCTTCACTTCACGCAGGATGGGCAGCTCGTCGCGTAGCCGCTCTTCCACGTTTTCCACTTTGTCTTCCCACACCAACCCGTACTTCTTATGCTGGCGCAGCAACCCAATGAGGTCAGCCTTCTCTTCGTTGGTCAACCCTTCTAAGGTTCTGATTTTACTGATCAGTTCAGCCTTGTTGACAGTTAGATTCTTCATTGCTTGGTAGGAGCTTTAAATCTGTTCTGCAATTTAAGTTTTCAGTTTCTCTCGATGTTGCGCAGGCACAAAAAGAAGGCGTAACATCTTTCTAATGTATTCGAAGTATAGGCCGCTCCTACCACAGATAGCCCCCAAAACCAATACACAGAAAGAGCACGCCTATTACGGCGTGGCTCTCTCGAAATTCGGTTTTGGGATTTAGTACAAATTTGCTTTGGTAGGAGCCTTTATACTTCAAACGTCATTCGAAGAGAGAACACGAGTTCTTTTTTCTTTACCCACGATGTCTTTGCATCACAACACTACGGGTGTGCGATGTATCTGCAAAGATAAAAAATATTTCCGAAACTAAAAAAGAATTCATCGAGATATTTGTATGAAATACCACAAAGAATGTATGAAATGAAAAAGTTAAGAAGAGGAATTATTTGTATGAATGAAATGATGACTATAAGTATGGAAAGAGACGAACAAAAAGGAAAAAGGCATTCTCCCTAAGTTGGAGAATGCCTTTTTATAATAGAAGGGGATGCTTGCTGCTACATCACGCCGTCTTCGCGCAGTTTCAGCTGCCATTTCCATGCGGAGGCGAGGACGTCTTCGAGTTTGGCTTCTGCTTTCCAACCTAACACTTGGTTGGCATGATCGACATTGCCCCAGACTTTTTCAATATCGCCTTCGCGACGCGGTGCGTATTCCCAGTTGACCTTCACACCCGTCGCTTTTTCAAACGCCTGCACCACTTCGAGGGTACTGACTCCCGTGCCTGTTCCGACGTTGAAGTATTCGATGGCAGGGGTGTCTTCACCGAGCACGCGTGCCATCGCCTTGACGTGTGCCTTGGCAAGGTCAACGACATAGATATAGTCGCGGATGCAGGTGCCGTCGGGTGTGCCGTAGTCGTTGCCGAAGATTTTGAGTTGCTTTCTGACTCCGATGGCGGTCTGTGTGACAAAAGGAATGAGGTTCATGGGCACTCCATTGGGCAGTTCGCCGATGTTCGCCGTAGGATGGGCACCTATCGGGTTGAAGTAACGGAGAATGATGGACTTGATTGGCGCGCCGCTATGCACATAGTCTTGAATGATTTCTTCGTTGATTTGCTTCGTGTTTCCATAAGGCGAGAGGGCTTTCTGGATAGGTGCCTGCTCGGTGACGGGCAGATTCTCCTCCGTAGGCTGTCCATAGACGGTGCAGCTGGACGAGAAGATGATGCCTCCGACATTGTATTGCGGCATCAGTTCGAGCAGATTGATGAGGCTGACGATGTTGTTACGATAGTACATCAGCGGTTTCTCCACGCTCTCGCCCACTGCTTTTGAGGCTGCGAAATGGATAATGCCGTCGATGTGCGGATACTTTTTGAAGAGGTTTTCAGTCGCTTCCCTGTCTTGCAAATCGATTTTTTCGAATGCCGGACGGATGCCTGTTATCTTTTCTATTCCATCAAGGACATTGATGTTTGAGTTTGACAGGTTGTCGGCTATCACGACGTCATAGCCCGCCTGTTGCAGTTCTACCGTCGTATGCGAACCGATATATCCTGTTCCGCCTGTGACTAAAATGGTCTTTTTCATATTTCTAATTCATTATTATTCTAATCCTAACAATTTCCTGAGTCCGCCATCAACGCCCGAGAAACCCATGAACGCCAGTGAGAGCAGTCCTGCCGTGACGAGCACGATGGGTATGCCCTGCATTCCCTTCGGTATTTTCACCAATGAGAGTTGTTCGCGAAGTCCCGCGAAGACGACGAGTGCGAGCGCAAAGCCAATTGCCGTAGAGAAAGCATAGACCACGCTCTGCAAGAGGTTGAAGTCTTTCTGTATCACGAGGATGGCAACTCCAAGTACTGCGCAGTTGGTGGTGATGAGCGGCAGGAAGATGCCCAGTGCCTGATAGAGCGCCGGCGACACTTTCTTCATCACAATCTCAACCATCTGCACCAACGACGCGATGACGAGGATGAACGCCAAGGTCTGCAAATATTGCAGGTTGAAGGGATTCAGCACATAGACCTGCAACAAATAGGTCACGATGGTTGCCAGCGTCAATACAAAGGCGACTGCCGCTCCCATGCCCAGTGCTGTATCGATTTTCTTCGACACGCCCAGGAAAGGACAGATGCCGAGAAACTGCGACAACACGATGTTGTTCACAAAGATGGCGGAGATAAATATCAAGATATATTCCATAGTCTTATGATTTCCTTATTTTGTTTACGACAGCTATCAGATAGCCGAGCGTGATGAACGCGCCCGGAGGGAGGATGAAAAGCAACAGATTGGTCGTCTCCGGCAACAGGCTGTAACCAAACAGAGAGCCTGCGCCCAACAGTTCGCGAATCATTCCCAACAGGGTGAGGGCGAACGTAAAACCGAGTCCGATACCTATTCCGTCGAAAAGGCTTGCCAAAGGATTGTTCTTACATGCGAAAGCTTCTGCACGTCCGAGAATGATGCAATTCACAACAATCAGCGGAATGAAGATGCCCAGCGACTTGTCTATCTCTGGAAGATATGCCTTGATGAGCATCTGCAGTACGGTCACAAACGAAGCGATAACCACGATGAATACAGGAATGCGCACTTTGTCGGGCGTGACGTTCTTGATGCAGGAAATGACGACGTTTGAGCAAATCAGCACAAACGTGGTGGCCAGTCCCATCGACAAGCCGTTCATTGCCGAAGTGGTTGTCGCCAACGTCGGACACATACCCAACAAGAGCACAAAGATGGGATTCTCTTTCAGAAAACCGTTCTTGATGATTTCGATATATTTCATTGCGCTACTCCTTTCTTTTCCGTTGTCTTCGCATTGTTCATATAGGCGGAATATGCCTGAGTCACTGCCTTCAAGAACGCCCGAGACGTGATGGTCGAGGCGGTAATGGCATCAATGTCTCCTTCGCCGCCCTTTTTCACGCCCAGCCGGTCTTTTGAGGGATTCTTTCCGATGATAGAACCTTTTTCTCCTGACTGGAACCAAGTGTCAGCCTTCGCACCAAGTCCCGGTGTCTCGGAACTCTCCAACACAGTATAACCGAGAATGTTGCCTGTCGTATCAAAGCCAACTAATATTTTCAGGTTGTCGCTGAATCCGAGTGCCGTGCTCTCGACGGCAGCTCCCAGAGAATGATGCTCTTTGTCAGTGAGATGGTGTATCACGCAGGATGTCGTCTTTCCCTTCTCCATCGGCAAGGAAACGGTTTCAGTTTTTTCCACGACCACTTCCTTTCCGTTCATCACTTTTCGGATGCCTTCGGAAAGGGCTTTTTCTGCCTGCGCCTTAATCGCATCTTTTGTCATCTGATTGACGAAAGCGAGCAAACCACCGGTAATCAGTGCCACCATGACGAGCACGACCACCATATTCGTGAATGAAGACTTGATTTTTTTCATTTTGCCACCTCCCCGAATCGCTTTGGTTTCACATAGTTGTTGATTAGCGGAGTGAATGCATTCATGATGAGAATGGCAAACGACATGCCCTCCGGATAGGCTCCCCAGTTACGAATGATGACTGTCAGCAAGCCGATGCCTACGCCATAGATGAGTTGTCCTTTGCCGGTCATCGGCGACGTCACGTAATCGGTTGCCATGAAGATGGCACCCAGCATCAAGCCACCGCTCAGAATCACTGCAACAGGAGAAGCATAGATAGGATTCGCAATATGAAGCAGTTCACTAAATACAAACACTGTTGCAATAATGCTGACAGGAATATGCCAAGTGATGATTCGTTTCCAGAGCATATAAAGCAAACCGATAATCAAAGCCAGCGCACATACTTCGCCGATAGTGCCGACACCTCCCGTCGGATTGTCGCCCAACAACAGATGCAAGGAGTCCGGCAACTTGTCGAGCACGGTGGCATCTCCACTCTTGATTGCCTCTTTCATGAGACTCAGAGGCGTTGCACCCGTCACGGCATCAGCATATTCGGTCAGTTCACCGACCACCGGCCAAGAGGTCATCTGCACGGGAAAACTGACCAACAGAAAGCAACGTCCCACCAGTGCCGGGTTGAACGGGTTGTTTCCTAAGCCGCCGAACGTCATCTTACCAACGCCGATAGCAACCAGTGCACCGAGAATAATAATCCAAATCGGGATGTTGGAAGGCAGGTTGAATCCCAACAGCAGACCCGTGATGATTGCCGAGCCGTCGCTGATGGTCGGCTCTTTCTTCAGCAAGAAACTGGTAATGACCCACTCGAAGAACACGCATGCCGCCACACTCGTTCCACAGACGATGGCAGAACCTATTCCAAAATACACGAACGACACCAACAGCGCAGGCAACAACGCCACAATCACACCGTACATGTTTTGCTCCACATTGTCCTTGCCGTGTGCGTGAGGTGATAATGATACGATTAGTTTTGACATATACCTATATATTTATTGGGCGTTGCGAGCTTTAATGATGCCCATCACTGTTGATTTTCCGTTGCGAATGAAATCCAGAAGCGGACGATGTGCCGGACAAGTGAACTGACACGAGCCACACTCTATACACGAGACGATATCTTCCGCTTCAGCCTTTTCCCACAATTGCATTTCCGAAACCCTCGCCAACAGATACGGCTCCAGTCCCATCGGACATGCTGACACGCACTTTGCACAACGGATGCAAGGCTGTGCCTCCTGTCGATGCGCTTCTTCGTTGGTTAAAACCGTCACACAGTTGGTGCCTTTACATATCGGGACTTCCGTGGAATAGACCGCCTTTCCCATCATCGGACCTCCGGCAAGCACCTTGTGCTCACCTTCCGGCAATCCCCCACAGCAGGTTATCAGATCGCTCATCGGTGTGCCCATACGCACCAAAAAGTTTCCCGGATTCTTGATTGCTTTTCCCGTAACTGTCGTATAGCGTTCAAAGAGAGGCTTACGCTTCATAACTGCCTGATAAACAGCAAATGTAGTTCCCACGTTTTGAACTATTGCTCCAACGTTTACAGGGATAGCGGGAGGTGCTGGAACTTGGCGGCGAATCACGGCATCAACCAACTGCTTTTCGCCGCCTTGCGGATATTTTGTTTCCAATGGAACGATTTCTATATCGTCACGGTTTGCCGTTTTCTCCGTCAACAACTGAATGGCTTCCGGTTTATTTTCTTCAATACCAATATATCCTTTCGACACTTTGGCTGCTTTCATCAACAACTCCAGTCCCACGAGTATCTCATCGGGATGTTCCAACATCAGCCGATAGTCGGCAGTAATATACGGTTCACACTCTACCGCGTTGACAATCACACATTCCGCTTTCGATGTTGGCGGCGGAGTGAGCTTGATAAATGTCGGAAAGCCTGCTCCACCCATTCCCGTCACACCGGCATTCTTGATGCGCTCCACGATTTCCTCCGGTGTCAGTTCGGGATGCTTTTCCAGTGTCTCCAAATCGTCTGAACGATCAATGCTTTCCTCCCACTCATCGCCTTCAACCTGCACGACGATGCAGGGTTTACGATAACCTGTAGCATCAATGAAATCAGCTATCTTCAACACTTTTCCCGACACAGAAGAATAGATGGGTGCCGACACGAAACCGCCCGCTTCCGCCAACAAGGTTCCGACCTTCACTTCGTCACCTTTTTTCACAACTGGCTTTGCCGGAGCGCCGATATGCTGAGAAAGCGGAAAGACGGCTTGCTGTGGCAACGATGCCACAACGGTCGGAACATTCGCCGTCAACTTATTCTCCTCTGGATGGACACCACCCTTTCTGAATGTCTTGAGTCTCATTCGCTCACCTCCTTTTCTACTTTACGAACAGGAAAATTCACGGCAACAATGGCTTGCGTCGGACAAGCCTGTTCACACTTCCTACACATGCGGCACTTTTGGTCGTCAATATAACTAAGATTTCCTGCTATCGTAATTGCTTCAAACTTGCATTCTTTCAAGCAAAGACCACATCCGATACAAGCGGCTTTACATGCCTTCTTTGCATCGGGACCTTTATCCTTGTTCACGCAGCCGACATAGATGCGACGGTTCTTCGGACCTTTCTTCCGAAGTTCAATGACATGGCGCGGACAAGCCTTAACACATGCACCGCAAGCCACACACAAATCGTCGTTCACCTCGGGCAGACATGTCTCCTGATTGATTGCTATCGCCCCAAACGTACACGCCTCCACACAGTCGCCACAGCCCAGACATCCATAGCCGCAAGCCGTTTCTCCCAGACCTGCCGCATGCATAGCCGTGCAAGTTTGCAAGCCGTCATACGTTGCCACCCGTTGGCGCGCCTCACAACTTCCTTGACAACGCACCACGGCAACCTTCGGCTCCGCATCGCCCACAGCCATGCCCAGCACGTTCGCGATACTGCTCATCGTCGCATTACCACCTACCGGACAAGCCATACCTTCAATCGACCCCGCATCAGCACCTTTCACAAGTGCATCAGCAAAAGCTGCGCAGCCAGCATATCCACACCCGCCACAATTGGCACCTGGCAGACAGGCTGAGACTTCTGCGATACGGGGATCTTCATACACGGCAAACTTTCGTGAACAGACATACAAGACAACTGCCGCCAATAACGCCAGAAGTCCCAGAAAAACAACCGCTGTCAATACGTCCCACATATTTCTTATTTAATTTCTTCAATGTTAAACATTACATTCTTTGCTATCCGTTGTCGGAAAAGAAACAACACGCCATAATACAGAGCCAACATACCCAAACTTGCTAATGCCGAAACGGACTCCTCTTTCGTCAAAGTCCACACGCAAAAAACGGTCAGCAACAGCAATATGAACGGAATCCCGAAAGCCAAGATGACTGAATGTATTCCTGCCCGACGAGAGACCGTCACCACAACGGGCTGCCCCACATGATAATTGGCTGAAGCAGAAACTACCTCCACCAACTTCTCACGAGCCTCTGAAATGCGACAACTTCCCGACACTTCGCATGAAGCGCAGGATGAGGATTGAACGATACGCACCCGAACGACATCTTCCGTAACAGAGTCCACAACGCCTGCATGTCTTATCAGTCCTTTCCTGTCTCGCTTTTCCATACGCTTTTACGCTGCAAAATTACTATCTTATTTCCATCCAAGCAACAAAATTTGAGAAAAATATCACTGCACGCGCACCGCCCTGATTCCCAGATGCGTCTTGTATCTCTGAAGGTACTGACGGAGGGGCACCGAGTCTTCCACCACTTTCTTATAGACCTGTGAGGCATGTATCATGTGCAGACCGTCTTGATGCCATTTGGCAATGCCGATATGCGAGGTGTCAAGTCCTTTCTTGCCCGTGATGATAACAAGGATATCGCCATCTTTTATCGTCTCGCGCAATAGCTTCGTGTTGACAACCTGCGATTTAGGGATGTAGCGCCATTGCTGACCGTTGATTGACTCTTCCAACCGACGGATTGGTTCCACCCATGAAGGATGCTGATTCAACATATAATAGGCAGGAACATGGGTGGTCATATAGTCCACGTTGATTGTCTGAACGGCGGAAAACGGTGATTGAGGAGCCTGTATGTCACGAACAAAGCCCTGCTTTTCGTTTTCGGTAATCCACAGCGTGAAATAATGTTTGCGTTTCAGATAGGAAACGTCTCCGCCAATGTAGCGGATTGCCTGCAGATAGTCGCAAAAGTCGGCAAATGAACGTTTCCCGTTGCGCACACATTGTGTCAAGGCAAGGGCATATTCGACAAACGTCGTACAGTCAACTTCCCGCATATTCACCACGAGCCGTTCCTCAACGTTCTTATCTAATGTATGTGCCACGTAAGGATAATCCATGAACTGCCTGGCAAAGAACAGGAAAGTGCGCGAAGCGTTGTATGTGCCACCGTCTCCACTCTCCCACCGGTTGAGCATCTGCATAACCAACACGCTGTCCCGTTTCGTGTATTCCACCTCACGCGGAGTATTTCCGAAAACACCTGCAGCCCACAGGAGACTGACGAACATTGTTATATATACCTTCATTCTGCTTTCTTTTTTTGTTTGTATGCTTTCCGCTTTCCAAAATTAAAACCGGCATACACATTCACGCTGCCGAAGAAATTGTTGGTCGAGAATTGGGATTTATGGTAATTGTACGCATGCAGTATTGCACTCGCACCCACATACCATTTCGTATTGTTCCATACAAATCCGAAGCGTCCCACACCGTCAATATTGAAATTGCGGAAAGAGAAGTCACGGAACGAGAATGACGACTTCTGCAAATCGCCCGCCGAACGTTTATAGCCGATACCTAACGACAGCGATGCTGCCAACAGGCAATTCTTTGCCACCACATAATTGTAGCCGTAGCCGCCATATACCGAGAAGTCGTCGTATTTGACTTTATTGAACATCAAGCCACTGTCTAATTTCTCACTATAGTCGGGCAAATATCTCTCGACCGAAGCCTGAAGCTCGTTATAATTCAAGTCCAGCGAATGATGCGTATAGCCGATACCAAAAATCGCGGAGCCGGCACTGCGCTTCTGACAGGTGCTTTGACTGAACGCTGCGGGGTAAGAAAACTTGCGATGATTGAAGATGTAATACAGGTTAAAACCTGTGATGCCCACATTCAATCCCGAAAATGCCATCCCTTCAAGCGGTTTCGTATTCACGTCATCCCCAAAGTCTGCCGAGCGGATGCGGTAATCATTGCCCGTACGGCGATAAAACAAATCTATTCCCAACATCGAACTATACAGACTCAGATTGAACTCTTTCTTCGAATTGGAATTCATGTGCGACAAGTCAAACGTATAACCTAGGAACATCCAACGATACCCGAAATAGGGACCGACTTTAATGGAGGACTCCGGACCAAAAACGATTGACTGATTCGACTTGCTTTTCAGGCGATAGACTTCCAGCGTCAGCGTCGATTGCGCCATCACCGTGAAGTTATAGTGCTGGGGTTCTATATAGTTCGTATCTATATTGTTGAATTCAGCGACCAATGCCCCCAATGTCTTTCCCACCTTTTTCATAAAAGAGGGCTTTTTTTCCGGCAAAGTCAGCTGCGCATTCTTTTCTGACAGGACCAGCTGCGAACTCTTTGTTTGAAACGAGTCCACCTCCAATGCCCATGCACTCAACACGAACGCCGACAGACAAACCAAACTAAAAATTCTCCTTATCCCCATCTTATGCCAATCACTCTCCTTTCAAACGTTCAAGGGTCCAATAGACTGCCGTGGCTGAAACACTCGTACACCCACACACATTAAAGCCTTGCAGGTCGCTCAACACTTCTCGCAGTAGTGGCTGACAGGAATGGCTGTCCGACATCGGTGCTATTTCTGCGGCTGAAAACACGTCATCTGCGGGAGAAATTTCTGGCGGATACTCACCCGACAGCGAAAAGCGCATCTGCTTCTCCCGACCGGTAATCTGCACCCAACAGCCGTCGCATCCTTCCGCACCCGCCTCGTTTTTTTGAGCGTTCTCCGGAGATGGAGCACCGTCATGCTGACAACTAACCCACAAAGCGCTGCCCGGTATTCCCGTTTCAAATCTGAAACAAGAGCTCAAGGCACTTCTTTCCCGCTTTTCGTCCAACACTCCCCATGCTTCGACTATCACGCCAAACAGATGTTGTAACAAATCCAGCTGATAGGCACACGCCTTCCACAGCTCACTACCGACTGAAGCGGTTTCCGAAGCGACGCCGACGGAATGCAACTCCACGCTGACAATCTCCCCAAAAGCACCACTGGCTAAATATTTTTTTATCGCATCAAAATAAGGCAAATAGCGATAATAGAAATTCACGAAACAAGGCACTCCCGTTTCCTCACTCACACGATTCATGCGCACACAGTCCCAATAGGTGTCTGCCAAAGGCGTTTCCACCAACACGGGCTTACCGCTTCGCATGGAAAGGATGGCATAGGTGGCATGGGTGGAAGGGACGGTTGCTATATAGACAGCATTCACCTCCGAATCATCTATCAGGTCTTGCACTCCCGAATAGCTGCTGACTCCGAGCTCTGCGCCACACGACTTCGCCACCGCAGCATCATCGTCCATCACTGCCACGACTTGAGAACCTTCCATCTCATTCAACAAACGGACAACGGGCATGACGTCTGCAGAACAGCCTAACACTCCCCACTTGATATATTTCATAATGCCTAATTAACGCCACAAAGTTAGCAATAATATATCAACCATACAAATATTTTTCATCATGCCTCGTTTCGCCATGCGCTATCCACATCTAAAAACACGGTCTGCATCACACTTCCTTCCCCTGTCTGGCAAGCACTCTACCGTGTACTTTTCCGCATTTTTCCATACTTTTTTAATAAAAGAAGAAAAAAACTCATCACAAAAAGACGTTTTCTCATATAAATAATGTATCTTTGCACCCGTTTTCGGCACTTGTCTTCGTGACATGCCGTTCAGTTCACATAAAGTCTAACTTTATTAGTACAAATTTTTTAATTAATTTTTATGTCAAATTTAAAAAACATCCAGCCATTGGAAGACTTCAATTGGGAAGAATTTGAGAATGGCACAACCGTAGGCAGCAGCAAAGAAGAGCTGACCAAAGCCTACGATGAGACCCTCAACAAGGTGAATGAGCACCAGGTAGTTGAAGGTAAAGTTATTTCCGTTGACAAGAAAGAAGTTGTTGTCAACATCGGTTACAAGAGCGACGGTGTCATCTCTGCAAGCGAGTTCCGCTACAATCCCGACCTGAAGGTTGGTGATGTTGTGGAAGTGTATGTAGAGAATCCCGAAGACAAGAAAGGTCAGTTGCTCCTGTCACACAAGAAAGCACGCCTCAGCAAGAGCTGGGACCGTGTCAACGCTGCGCTTGAGAACGACGAAATCATTCAGGGTTACATCAAGTGCCGCACGAAGGGCGGTATGATTGTCGATGTATTCGGTATCGAGGCATTCTTGCCTGGCAGCCAGATCGACGTTCATCCTATTCGCGACTACGATGTATTCGTTGACAAGACCATGGAATTCAAAATCGTTAAAATCAACCAGGAATTCCGCAACGTGGTCGTTTCCCACAAAGCACTTATCGAAGCTGAACTGGAAGCACAGAAGAAAGAAATTATCAGCCGTCTCGAAAAAGGACAGATCCTTGAAGGTACGGTTAAGAATATTACCTCTTACGGCGTATTCGTCGACCTCGGAGGCGTGGACGGACTCATCCACATCACAGACCTGTCTTGGGGCCGCGTAAGCGATCCGCATGAGGTGGTTAAGCTCGATGACAAAATCAATGTCGTTATTCTCGACTTCGACGATGAGAAGCGCCGCATTGCACTTGGTCTCAAGCAACTCACTCCGCACCCATGGGATGCACTCGATGCTGAACTCAAGGTGGGCGACCACGTGAAGGGTAAGGTCGTTGTCATTGCCGACTACGGAGCATTTGTTGAGATTGCACCGGGCGTTGAAGGCCTCATCCACGTTTCTGAAATGTCTTGGAGCCAGCACCTGCGCTCAGCACAAGACTTCCTCAAGGTGGGCGACGAGGTTGAAGCTGTCATCCTGACACTCGACCGCGACGAGCGCAAGATGTCTCTCGGCATCAAGCAGCTCAAGGAAGACCCATGGGAGACTATCGAGGTGAAATATCCTGTTGGCTCCAAGCACACTGCCAAGGTGCGCAACTTCACCAACTTCGGTATCTTCGTTGAACTGGAAGAAGGCGTGGACGGACTCATTCACATCAGCGACCTCTCTTGGACAAAGAAGGTGAAACACCCGTCAGAGTTCACTCAGGTTGGTGCCGACATCGACGTCGTTGTTCTTGAGATAGACAAAGAGAACCGTCGCCTCTCACTCGGTCACAAGCAGCTCGAAGAGAATCCTTGGGATACTTACGAGACCATCTACACACCGGGTAGCGTTCACACCGGCAAGATTGCCGAGATGATGGACAAAGGTGCCGTTATCGCACTGAACGAAGGCGGTGAAGGCTTTGCCACTCCGAAGCACCTCGTGAAGGAAGACGGCAGCCAGGCACAGATGGGCGAAGAGCTCGAATTCAAGGTAATCGAGTTCGTGAAAGAAACCAAGCGCATCATCCTCTCTCACTCACGCACATTCGAGGAGGAGAAGGAAGAGCCGAAGAAGGCAGCAAAGAAGACCACCAAGAAGAAGGACGAAGCTACTATCAACAACGTAGCAGCAAGCACCACACTTGGTGACATCGATGCCCTTGCTGAACTGAAAGCTAAGATGGAGAACAGCGACGAATAATCTCACTGTTCATCACAATAAAAAAGTGCTTGCCGCTCGGCAAGCACTTTTTTTATGCCCGTTAGCGAAGAACGCACCATCAGAAGGCGTTCCTGCCAACGACGGCTCATTCCTGAATCTCCCATCCGATGGCTGAAGCACCCAGCACTGCTGCCGAAGAACCGTCCAGACCACTGATGAGGAACTGCGCCTTGTCCTTGAATATCTTCAGAATGTGGGCATTGTAGCCGCGCTTGATGGGGTCCATCAGCAAGTCGCCCGCCTTGGTCAGTCCGCCGAAGAAAATAAATGCTTCGGGAGACGAGAATGCAGCGAAGTCGGCGCAAGCCTCACCGAGCATCAGCCCCGTGAACTCATAGACGCGCTTAGCCAGTGCGTCGCCCTTTCCGGCTGCGATAGACACATCGAGCGAGGTGATATCCTCGGGAGCCATGTCGCGAAGCAGTGAAGGCTCGTTGCTCGTCTCGAGGAACTCACGTGCCGTGCGAGCCACGCCGGTCGCCGAACAATAGCATTCCAGACAGCCGCTTCTGCCGCAACCACACGGACGCCCGTTCTCACGGCGGATGATGGTGTGTCCCAGTTCGCCTGCGAAGCCGTCACATCCATAGACCAGCTGTCCGTTGATGACGATGCCCGAACCGACACCCGTTCCGAGTGTGATGACGATGAAGTTCTTCATGCCGCGCGCCACGCCATAAGTCATCTCGCCAATGGCGGCAGCGTTGGCGTCGTTGGTCAGTGCCACGGGAATGCCGAGCCGCTCGCTGAACATCTTTGCAAGAGGCACCACCCCGTCGCGTCCCCACGACAGGTTCGGGGCAAACTCGATGGTTCCGTTATAGAAATTGCCGTTAGGCGCACCGATACCCATTGCCTTGATTTTCTCGATGCCGCCCACCTGCTCGATAATCACCTGCAGCGCTTCAATGGCTGCATCCACATAGTCGTCCACATTCTGGTAAGGCTGTGTCTTGATGGCGGTCGTCGCCTTGATTTCACCACGACTGTCCACGATACCGAACACCGAGTTCGTGCCACCGAGGTCCAGCCCGATAACATAAGGTTTCATGTTTGCTTGCTGTTCCATAAAAATGCTTTTTAGTTTTGTTTGTTACTGATACTATCTGTTGCAAAGATACAAAAAAAACGCCATACCCAAGCAACTTCGGAAGGAAAAACGGCGAATATTTCGGAAAAAGTTTACCAGACAGCAAAATCGGGAAATGTATATTTATACAGCCAACGCCCTTTTGAAAGGTCGATTGTAAAGTCTTGTATTTCAATACGTTACACACAACCTTCCAAAAGTGCCACTTTTGGCTTGTAAAAGGGGAACTTTTAGGAGCTGAAAGGGCAACTTTTGGAACGCAAAAGTGGCACTTTTGGAAAGCGAAAGTTCAACTGCATGTTTATGCACCCATTTCCGCATGTTTATGCAGGTGAAAAAGAGCCCCTCCCTAACCCTCCCCCAAATGGGGAGGAAATGCCTGACGGAAGGAAAACAAGCTCTAATCATAATTCTTAATTCATAATTTTTAATTCTTAATTCTTGTCGGTGTAAGGATTATTGCGTACCTTTGTGGTATGACAGAAAAAAACGCCATCATCATCTTGTCGGGAGGCATGGACAGCGTGACCCTGCTGCACGACTACAAAGAACATATCGCCCTCGCAGTCACATTCGACTACGGCAGTAACCACAACAAACGGGAAACGGAGTTTGCCGCCTATCACTGCAAGCTGCTCGGCATCGAGCACATCGTCATTCCACTCGAGTTCATGGGCAAATACTTCAAGTCGTCGCTGCTGGAGGGCGCAGACGCCATTCCCGAAGGGCACTATGAGGACGAGAACATGAAATCGACGGTGGTCCCCTTCCGCAACGGCATCATGCTTGCCATCGCCTGCGGACTGGCTGAGAGCCGGGGACTGAAATCGGTGTTCATCGCCAACCATGCAGGCAACCACGCCATCTATCCCGACTGCCGGGCGACGTTCATCGCATCGATGTCCGAATCCATGAGCTACGGCACATACGACCACATCGGCATCAACGCCCCTTACACCTCACTGACGAAAACGCAAATAGCAGCCATCGGCAAACGGCTGGGCATCGACTATGCCACGACATACTCCTGCTACAAGGGCGGCGAGAAGCATTGCGGCAAGTGTGGCACTTGCGTGGAGAGGAAAGAGGCACTCAGGGAGGCGGGCATCGACGACCCGACCGAGTATGAGAAATAAGAAGGAGGGATAAAGAAAAATGAAATTTCTTGATGAGAGAGGCTTATAATCTCGAAAAAAATGCTTAAATTTGCGGACGTTATGCCATTTGAATTTCATATCGACATACTCGACATCATCTTCAAAGGAATGCTGATAGGCATATTGGTGTCGGCTCCAATGGGACCGGTAGGCATCCTGTGTGTGCAACGCACGCTGAACAAAGGGCGCTGGTATGGCTTCGTGACAGGCATCGGAGCAACGGTGAGCGACTTGATCTACGCGCTGATTACGGGGTTGGGCATGAGTTTTGTGATGAACCTCGTTTATAATTCGCAGAACCGCTTCATCCTGCAAATAGCCGGAAGCATCATGCTGCTCTTCTTCGGAATATACAGCTGGCGCTCGAATCCCGTGAAGAACATCCACCGCAGCAGCAAGACGAAGGGCACACTCTTCCACAACGGGCTGACGGCATTCTTCGTCACACTGTCCAATCCGCTCATCATCCTGCTCTTCATGGCAGTCTTCGCACAGCTGGCATTCATCATGCCGGGCAAGCCGCTGGAGATGTGCATCGGCTATCTGAGCATCATCGCAGGCGCACTGCTATGGTGGTTCGGGCTCACGTGGCTCATCGACAAGATACGCAACAAGTTCGAAGAGACGGGCATCATTATTATTAATAAGGTAATAGGAAGCATCGTCATCCTGATTTCACTTATCATCCTGCTGGGAACGGTGTTCAACCTGTTCACCATCGAATATTGACACTATGTTCATTTCACAAGAACTTCGCAAGAAAAATATTGCCGAATACTTGCTCTATATGTGGCAAGTGGAGGACATCATACGGGCATACGGGTGCAGCCTGACACGCATCCGCCGCGAATATATTAGCCGGTTCGACTACTCTGAGGAACAGAAGGAGGAACTGACAGACTGGTTTGGCAACCTCGTCACCATGATGAATGGCGAAGGGCTGCGCGAAAAAGGTCATCTGCAAATCAACAAAATCGTGCTGCAAGACCTCGCCGAACTGCACGCGCAACTGCTGGCAAGCACCAAATTCCCATTCTACAACGCACAATACTACAAAGTATTGCCGTTTATCGTCGAACTCAGACAGCGCGGAGAACATCCGGAGGAAAACGAGATAGAGACATGCATGAATGCACTCTACGGCACCATGATGCTTCGGTTACAAAAGAAAGAAATCACACCGAACACCAAACATGCCATCGACGAAATTACAACACTCATCGGCATGCTGTCCGACTACTATCTGGCGGACAAGACCGAAGGCCTCGTCCTAAATGACAATTGAAAAATGATAAATGATAAATCCATTTACGGAGAGGCAAGATGAGTATAATAAAAGATTATGACCGAGAATAATATATTAGTAGAAAAGACTATTGCATTTTCAATCAGAATAATAAAATGCTATAAATATCTGACAGAAGAAAAGAAAGAATACATCATGTCAAAACAACTGTTCAGGAGCGGGACAAGCATTGGAGCTAACGTCCACGAGGGAATACAAGCACAGAGCAGAGCCGATTTCGTCAATAAACTAAATGTTGCACTGAAAGAAGCGAGTGAATCATCATATTGGATTACACTACTACATGAAACAGAATATATTGATGATAGAATATACCTATCAACAAAAAAGGATGTGGATGAAATCATTAGATTACTGATTGCATCTATCAAAACAACCAAAAAAAATGGGCTGTAATATATAGGAACATCAAAACATATTTATCATTTATCATTTGTCATTTATCATTTATCATTTAGCGTAAGCGTATGAACATTTTAATTACTGGTTGCAACGGACAACTCGGAAACGAAATTAAGCTGTTGGAAAAAGAATACACACAACACACGTATTTCAATACCGACGTGGCAGAACTCGACATTACCGATGCCGACGCCATCGAGAAATTCGTTGACGAAAACAACATCGATGGAATCATCAACTGCGCAGCCTATACCGCTGTGGACAAAGCAGAAACAGACAAGGAGACCTGCACCGCCATCAACACCGTGGCACCGGCGTATCTGGCAGCAGCGATAGAGAAGCGCGCTGGATGGCTCATACACATCTCCACCGACTATGTTTTCAACGGAACGAAACATACGCCATACGTGGAGAACGACACGACCTGCCCCGACAGCGTCTATGGCAACACGAAACTGGCAGGCGAACTCGGCGTACAGAAACTCTGCAAACGCACGATGATTATCCGTACCGGATGGCTCTACTCCACCTTCGGCAACAACTTCGTAAAAACCATGCTACGACTTGGAAGGGAGAAAGAAACACTCGGCGTCATCTTCGACCAAATCGGCACACCGACCTATGCTGCCGACCTGGCAAAAGCTATCATGACCGCAGTGGAAAAAGGCATTACGCCAGACGTGTTCCACTTCTCAAATGAAGGCGTCACATCGTGGTACGACTTCACTCTCGCCATCCACCGCATCGCCGGAATCAAAGGATGCCACGTAAAGCCGCTGCACACGGCAGAATACCCCACACCTGCCATGCGCCCACACTACAGCGTGCTTGACAAGACGAAAATCAAACAGGCGTATGACATTGAGATACCCCATTGGGAGACGAGCCTCGTCAAGTGTATCAAACTATTGGAAGGTTAACGGACATTCCAAACCAACATAAAAAAACGGCTTTCAAAGGTGTTCCCTCTGAAAGCCGTTTTTACTTGCTAAATTGATAGACAACTCTTCAAATCAGTGGTCTATCTGCATGAGCATACCCTGCTTGTTGAACTTCAACTCAAGATTATTAGAGAGCTCAATCTCATAGCCATAGCGCTCTTTGTCTATCTTGTTGATAACCGCATCCGGAAAGTTTGCTTTGACATACTGCTTGATAGCTTCAGGAACGAGAGCAGCAGGAACGGGCAACATGTAGCAATCCACCTTATCCCACTCACCATTACGATAGAATTCAATCTCCGTTCCGTCATCAAGACGCACCTCATATCGCCCCCCATCGCGCTCAGCATAAATCATTTTCTTACCGGGAAAGTTGGCAGCAACAAAAGTTTTAGCTGCATCCGGTAACTTCTCAACAGGAATCATCCTGCCATCCGCATAGCTTGATACCGACATCAACAGACACAGAAGTGTCACAAGGAATAGTCTTTTCGTTTTCATGGTTTTTTAGGCGTTAAATTAATAATACGAGTTTATACTCATTGCTTAGTCATACATATCAACGTCAACCGGCAGTCCGTCGCTGTCGAACTCAATCTTCATGCCATCGTCCAAAGCCACTTCATACTTAGTAGTGAAAAGCTCCACATCTTTCTTTGCAAAGACGATGGTCTTCTCCGGATAGTTTTTCTGGAGATATACCCTCGCTGCTTCGGGCAACTGTCCTACATCAACAGGACCGTCTTTTTCACACGATGTGAAGAGCGTGAGACTCAACACCATCGCCAAAACAATCATAATTTTTTTCATTTCCTTCATCTTTAATAATATTAATATGTCACTTTGCAAATATAATTACAAATTCTGAAAAACACCTGAAACTGTCACTTAAATCTACAAAGAGACACTTTTTACGCCCTATATATATAATAATGTGTATCAACAGCCACCATATATATATATCCGCAAAAAGCTTAATAATAAGTTCCCTTTTCCCACCATTTCCTTTCCCACCTCTCAAAAAAGCCGTATCTTTGCACACGCAAATCATAGAAAGAACAGAAAGATGAACCCGGAAATAGAACGCAGACGCACGTTTGCCATCATCAGCCATCCCGATGCAGGAAAGACCACACTGACGGAGAAGTTCCTGCTCTTCGGAGGACAGATTCAAGTGGCAGGCGCCGTGAAGAGCAACAAGATAAAAAAGACCGCCACGAGCGACTGGATGGAAATCGAGAAACAACGCGGAATCTCCGTATCTACATCTGTCATGGAGTTTGACTATACACCTGAGAACTCAGATGTGGAATACAAGGTGAACATCCTCGATACCCCAGGACACCAAGACTTTGCGGAAGACACCTATCGCACGCTGACAGCCGTGGATTCTGCCATTATCGTTGTCGATGGCGCAAAAGGCGTAGAGACACAGACCAGAAAACTGATGGAAGTCTGCAGAATGAGAAGTACACCTGTCATCATCTTCATCAACAAGATGGACCGCGAAGGACGCGACCCGTTCGACCTACTCGACGAGCTGGAACAAGAACTCAAAATCAAGGTGCGCCCACTCAGTTGGCCAATCAATCAAGGAGCAAAGTTCAAGGGTGTATATAATATCTATGAGAAGAAACTCGACCTCTTCACTCCCGACAAACAACGGGTCACGGAGAAAGTTGAAGTGGACATTACAAGCAAACAGCTTGACGAGCAAGTAGGCGAACAAGATGCCGAACAGCTGCGCAATGACCTGGAACTGGTGGATGGTGTCTATCCCGATTTCAACGTCGAAAACTACCAAGCAGCCGAAGTTGCACCGGTATTCTTCGGCTCTGCACTCAACAACTTCGGTGTACAGGAACTGCTCAACTGCTTCGTGGAAATTGCACCATCACCGCGACCCACCAAAGCGGAAGAACGCGAAATCACCCCCGACGAACCAAAGTTCACCGGATTCATCTTCAAAATCACAGCAAACATCGACCCTAACCACCGCTCGTGTATTGCATTCTGCAAAGTATGTAGCGGTAAGTTTCAGCGTAACCAGCCCTACCTTCATGTGCGGCAAGGGAAAACCCTCCGTTTCTCCTCTCCCACACAGTTCATGGCACAACGCAAATCAACCATTGACGAAGCATGGCCCGGCGACATCGTCGGACTACCAGACAACGGTATCTTCAAAATCGGAGACACGCTCACCGAGGGCGAAAAGATACACTTCAAGGGGCTCCCTTCGTTCTCACCGGAGATGTTCAAATACATCGAGAATGATGATCCGATGAAATCAAAACAACTCGAAAAAGGAATACAGCAACTCATGGACGAAGGCGTGGCGCAGCTTTTTGTCAACCAGTTCAACGGAAGAAAAATCATCGGAACCGTAGGACAGCTCCAGTTTGAAGTGATTCAATACCGATTGGAAAACGAATACAATGCCCGCTGCCGATGGGAACCTATACATCTCTACAAAGCATGCTGGATAGAAGCTGACGACGAGAAAGAACTCGACAACTTCAAAAAGCGCAAATACCAATACATAGCCAAAGACCGCGAGGGCCGCGACGTATTTCTTGCCGACTCCGGATACGTGCTGCAAATGGCACAAGAGGACTTCAAATCAATCCGGTTTCACTTCACCAGCGAGTTCTGACATCGGCTTATTCACCAAAAGCATCTACCTATCAAAAACACATAAAAAAACATCCCGACTCTCGTTTGAGAGCCGGGATGCTTCATTCTTCTTAGAATTGTATTGAAAATACTGCCTATGCTTCCGGTATTACAGAAACAACACTCTTGTCGTTGCGGGTCTTACGGAAATTCACCGTACCGTCAACAAGTGCATACAGCGTGTCATCCTTACCAATTCCTACATTCTCTCCTGGGTTATGTTTCGTGCCACGCTGACGAACAATAATGTTACCAGCTACGCATTTCTGACCACCCCAAATTTTGACACCTAACCGCTGTGAAGCTGATTCGCGTCCGTTCTTTGAACTACCAACACCTTTTTTATGTGCCATAATTAACGTCCTCCTAAGCGATTACTTGTTTAACTTTTACTTCTGTAAACTGCTGGCGATGACCATTCTTCTTGCGATAGCCCTTGCGGCGCTTCTTCTTGAAGACAATGACTTTGTCACCTTTCACCAGCGGATTTACTACTTCTACCACTACTTTCGCACCATCTACGGTCGGTGCGCCTACCGTTACGGTTCCGCCGTTATCAACGAGCAGTACCTTCTCAAATTCAACAGTCTTTCCTTCTTCAATTTCCTGAATGTGGTTGATGAAAAGTCTCTTTCCCTCTTCCACCTTAAACTGTTGACCGTTAATTTCTACAATTGCGTACATTTTTCTTTATTGTAAAACGGTTTCCGCGAGGCGTCCGACTTCGTGCCGGCACTTTTCCAAGCCCCTACGGACTAAATCGGCTGCAAATTTACGAACAATAATTGGTATAACCTAAAAAATGACTGATATATTACCGCGTATTTACGGTTTATTAACACATCTGGAATATATCAACCTTCCCGCTGCCAACGACACACACGTCAGCGCCTCCTGTGTGCCACACGCTTAAATGCCTGGCGATGGAAGTTTTCCTCCGCTTTCAGTACGTCATAAAGCTTGCTTGCGGGCATTACATGCAGGAACTTCTTATGATACTGCGCCTGTATTTCCTTCATCTCAATTTCCAGTTTATCCATGTTCAGGATCAACTGACGGCATCCTTTTTCGTCTGCGGGTTTTGTCTTGCACGACTTCTTCTTTTTCACGAAAAGGGCGCGCTGCTTGACCAGCATTTCTTCATACAATGGGAAAAAGGCTGCTGCTTCTTGGGACGTTAGTGACGCCTGATTGGTTATGTACTGATAAAGTTCGGCTTTGAATTTTTCCTTATCGAACTTACGGTCTTTCTTTTGCGCACAAAGCGTATGGAACGAGAAAAACAGGGCGAGTATTAATATCAGTTTTTTCATCATCATTTCTTATTCTTCAGACAAATATGCATAAAAATCATGGTCATCATACATCATATAATCTGCTGCCTGGTCAAGCAAGTCACCCTCATGACCTACTTCTGATGCCAGCTGTCCCGCAGAGGAAGAGTTTGCGGGAGATACCACCTTTTGATTGAAATGAAGGTATGCTCCGATACCTAATGCTACTGCACAGAAACAAGCTGCAACCCACATATAAGGGCGCTGACGAGACTGTTTCGGCTTACGCTCCGGCAGCTGCGACATCATCTGTGCCGTAAAATCCTCAAAATAGTTTTCGGGAACCTTGAACGGCATTTCCTTTGAAAATCTCTCTTCTATCAGCTTTTCTTCATTCATTTTCATGGTTTGTTTTACGTTATGACGTGAATTACAAAAAAAAGTTTAATTTAAATAACAAATATATCAACCGCTCTCTTTTTCTATGTATGCAGTAATCTTTTGCACGGCTATATGATAAGAGGCTTTCAGCGCTCCTTCGGATGTTCCGAGCAACTGGCTGATTTCACTGTATTTCATCTCATCAAAATAGCGGAGATTGAAAACTGTCCGCTGCACATCCGGCAGCGTGGCAATAGCGGCTTGTAATAATACTTGTGCTTCATCTCCGTCGAAATAAGGGTCGCTGGTCAGCATCTTGACAACAGCCAGGCTCTCGTCGCCTCCAGTATCGGTGACATTCTTGTTATGCCGAAGAAAGTCCAGCGACTCGTTGACGGCGATGCGATACAACCATGTGGAAATCTTCGACTTACCCTTAAAATCATCGAGTGCCATCCATGCTTTCAGGAATGTGTTCTGGAGGACATCATTCGCATCATCATGAGTCAGAACGATACGCCGAATCTTCCAATACAGCATCTGACTGTACTGACTGACCAGACTTTCGAATGCCTGCCTTTGCGTTGCAGGATTCTTCAGTTGATTGAGTATGAGCGATTCGTCGTAGTTTGCCATTATTACTGAAGGTATTTTTGAAGGGATTTATAGAGTACACCGTCATATCCATACACGTCGGGATATTCCATCAAATGTCCATCCTGACTGGGAAACAAGGTGTAATAAGTGATAAACAACGGCACTTGAGGCTCTACTTTTATGGTATTGACCAACCTCGACTTGTCTATCTTCGGACGCTTTTCCGGAGAAAGTTCTTGCTTATTCGTGAGATCTGTCTCCATGGAATATTTTATCTTATCTGCCATTCCGTCAGAATCGTCACCCAAAAGGAACAATGCCAACTGATACGGCTTTTCCACGCGGACACAGCCATGGGAGACGCTTCTGTTGTCTCTGCTGAAGAACGCAGGTGTCGATGTGTCATGCAAATAGACAGAAAAGTTATTATTGAAGCGGAAGATGATGCGTCCCAGCGAATTGCCAGCACCGCCTTCTTGCACCACCGAATACTTTCCGCTCAACAACATGCTGCTCGTGACGCTGGACGTGGGAACTTTCTTAAATGACGGGCGCTCACATATATAATAATGTCGGCGTTGGAAATAGCCCTCATCTCCAGCATGGTGGGCGATGTCTTTCTTTATAATGCTATACGGAATAACCCATTTGGGATTCACGTCTATTCGCATCAAAGAACTGTTCAGCAATGGTGTCTTGGTCTTCACCGTGCCACATCCTATTTTCATGCTGAGAACCGAGTCGCCTCCTACGGCATAAAGACGAAAAGCCGGTATGTTGACCAAAACATATTTCTGCTCCCCTTCCCATTTCTGCTTAGTCTGCCAACGACAGCGCTCCATGTTGCAAAGCACCTTCTGCCGGTATGCCGGACTGATGTCCGTGCGCCGAAGCTCGGCTGCCAGACTTCTATACATGTCTCCCTGCGGTTCCACATACTGGAGGAAGCGCCCCAAACTGTCGGGCATGATTTTCCGCATCGCAACATGGAAAAAACTGTCCGTCGGATGCTCCATCCGTACATCGTACACCCGATTGTACCGAACCCTGACGGAATCGGAGTCGCGCACGTCAAAACGGTTAAGCACAAATTCCGGATTCACGTATCCATAACGCTGTCCGGCACAATAGCGGAAGTATGCTTTTGTAAGGTTAAATTCCAGACGGGCATACACGTCGTTTATCTCAAACTTACTGAAGTCCAACGTGCGCACACGCTCCAAGTCTTTCCGAATCTGCCCGACACTGAAAGGCTGCTCGCTGAACCCCATCCGACTGACATGGGAGAGATAGTTCAACAGGGTGTCTGCACGGCTATCCACGCCATCATAGGTAATCCAAAGATATTCACCACCATCAATATAGTGCCTCAGCGTCTGCCTGTCAGCTGCCGTTGCGCTCAACTCCGTCTTTGCCAGGCGCTGTAATTTCCGGTTTATCTGGGAATGATTCAGTTGGTATTTGGAATTCCGCATATCGGAAAAAGCATCAAGGGTGAGTTCCTTATTGGGATTAAAAGAATTTTCTTGGCAAGATGAAGTACTCATTGCCAAGAAAATCATGGTTATTGAAAACAGGTATACGCGACTGATTATCTGATAGAAATCTTGCGAGTTACCTTTCCTACTTTTACGATGTAACAACCTTTTGGAAGATTAAGTTCATAACGCTTGTCAGCACCTTCGACCTTTATGTTCATGACACAAATGCCTGCCACATTGTAAATCTGCAACATCTGTCCATTTGCACCGGCAACATGGAGCGTTGATTCCGTCACAGAAATCGTAATGGTCTGTATGTCATTGTCAATGATTTCCACGGCGGTAATTGCTCTTGATATCGTTGGAACACAAAGGATTAAAGCCGCAGAAAAGCATATTGTAAGTATCTTTTTTATCATACGCACACATTTATAGTTTGGTGCAAAAATACAAAAAAATGCGGAATCACAAAAGAAATACAAGAAAATATTGTATAAACAGCCTGCTTATTAGTATTATTTAACAAATAGTAATGATTTTCACTGCCCCTACGACCCGTTTCGCACACCGTTACATCTGCATAATTATGCACTAGGGGCGTTCTTGGATAACGAATTGTAAACATCTGTAATCCAACAGGTTAGCAGGAGGTTTCCAAAAGTTCAACTTTTGGCTTGCAAAAGTTGAACTTTTAGGCGCTGAAAGTTGAACTTTTGGAACGCGAAAGTTCAACTTTTGAAATGCGAAAGTTTAACTATGCATATCCATACGTTTTTGCTGCATATTCATGCAAAGGCAAATGGCTGATTCGGAATGTTGTTAAATCACATTATTTAACATTGAACACTTTCATTTCGTTGGTCAAAAATGTATCGGGAAAGACTTCTTTCGCCTCTTGAAGCAACTGATTTTCGTCTTTATAACGGGCGCTGTAATGCCCCAGCAATAACTGCCCCACCCCGGCATCACGCGCTACCTGTGCAGCCTGCCGTGCTGTGGAATGGTAGTATTTGCACGCATTGGGAAGGTAATCATCCGCATAGGTCGCTTCATGATAGAGCATATTCACATTTTTCAACTGGCGGAAAAGCTCCGGCATGTAGCGCGTATCCGAACAATAGGCATACGAACGGGGAGCATCAGGCGGACTGGTCAGGCGCTCATTGGGAACGACCACTCCCTCGGATGTCGTCCAGTCTGCGCCATTCTTGATATTGGCTATCTGGCTGACGGGTATCTGGTAAAAGTCTATCATGTCCCTCCGGATGTGGGGCAAGGTCGGTTTCTCCTTAAAAAGAAAGCCACAACAAGGCACTCGATGATCCAGAGGTATCGTCTGGACCGTCAGGCTGCGATCATCATAAATTGTTTCCGAAACTGTTGTGTCAATCGGATGCTGGACGATTTCAAAACCCAAGTCGTGACAGAACATGCGCTGCTGCATTTCAAACATCGGAAAGAGTTCTTCCGGTGCATAAATATGAAACGGCGCTATCCTCCCCAACAAGCCGAAAGAGCATATCATTCCGATTAGTCCGAAACAATGGTCGCCATGCAGGTGGGAAATGAAAACGGCATTGAATTTCGAAAAATTGATGTGGGTTTTATACAACTGCATCTGCGTTCCCTCTCCGCAGTCAATCATGAAGAACTTCCCTCTGATTTCCACGATTTGCGAGGAGGTGTAATGCCGCGGATTAGGCGTTGCGCTGCCACAGCCCAATATATGTACTCTGAACGGTTCCAATCGCTATTTCTGCCGCTTAAAAACGTAGATTCCCTTTTTGTTTTCAAGACTGAGCGAATCGTGTCCCAGGCTCAAGACGTCAAAAGTGTCTGAAGAAAGCACCAACCGCCCATTGACAATAGACCATGACGTGTAAGGATTGGACTCTGTCGTCAGGTGCGACTCCACCACTCCATTGTCCTTGATATCGAAGTTCCTGTCAAGACTGGTCCACTTACCCAGCAAAGAGGTGAGGTTGATTACCTTCTTCGCAAAGAGTTCACCATCGACTTCTTCGCCGATTATTGCCATTTTGTCGCCAACGAACACGCCTCCCTGCACATCTGCAACGGTATCGACTGTTTCCAGTACGAACTCGACGGTATCGCCGCTTTCATTCACCAGGAGCAACGAGCTCATTCCGCCATCCACACACCTGCCATAGATGGTTGTGTCTATCACTTCCTCATCAACGAGTCCGCCAATAATCTTTGCTTCCGTCGGCTGCTTGCTCTCTTTACAACCGAAAAAGACCGACAGCGAAAGAGTGAGGACGACTAAAAAAATGCTATTCCTTTTCATATTCAAATGCTTTTATCTTTCCTTTTCTTTTGCTTCATTCCAAAGTTTATCCATTTCTTGCAACGTCATATCTTTAAGAGACTTACCTTGCGCAACGGCATTGTCTTCCACATAGTTGAAACGGCGAATAAACTTCTGGTTTGTCAACTCGAGCGCATTGTCTGGATTAAGATGATAGAGGCGTGCCGCATTGATCAGACTGAACAAAAAATCGCCAAACTCCCGTGTCGCATTTTCCTCGTCACCCTTGCGGAGCTCTGCCTCCAGTTCACCCAGTTCCTCATGCACCTTCTCCCAGACGTCTTCTTTCTGCTGCCAATCAAATCCCACGTTGCGCACCTTGTCCTGTATCCGATAGGCTTTAATCAGCGACGGAAGCGAGTTGGGCACTCCGGAAAGCACTCTCTTATTGCCGTCTTTTTCTTTCAGTTTGATTTGCTCCCAGTTCTGCAACACCTCACTGCTGTCTGCCGCCTGCTCGAATCCTGTCTTTTTCATCTCTTCGGAAGTGGGCGGATAGACATGCGGATGGCGGAATATCAGCTTGTCTGCTTCGGCATTGCACACATCAGCAATATCAAACTCTCCCTTTTCACTCCCAATCAGCGCATAGAACATAACGTGCATCATCACATCGCCGAGTTCTTTGCAGATATTATGTGTGTCGTTTCGCAGGAGAGCCTCACACAGTTCAAAGGTCTCTTCTATCGTATTGGGGCGAAGACTTTCGTTGGTCTGTTTCCTGTCCCACGGACACTTCTCCCGAAGCGTATCCAGCACATCGAGCAAGCGTCCGAATGCTTCCAGTTTTTCTTCACGCGTATGCATTTCTCTTACTTTTCTTTTGATGTTGCAAAGATACATATTTATTTTATAATACGACGCCTATGAGAAAAATAAAAGAGCAATTTATTTTGTATTGTTTGGGGTTTACTGTATCTTTGTAGGCTGAAAATGTTTTTTGAAGAAAATCAGATAAAACAGAAAGAATATATGGAACTGGCAACAAAGTATAATCCGAAAGAGGTTGAATCAAAATGGTATGATTACTGGGTTGAGAACAAACTTTTCTCAAGCAAGCCCGACAGCAGAGAGTCTTATACGGTGGTGATACCGCCGCCAAACGTGACCGGCGTGCTGCACATGGGACACATGCTGAACAATACCATTCAGGATATTCTTGTGCGCCGTGCACGCATGGAGGGGAAAAATGCCTGCTGGGTTCCCGGCACCGACCATGCTTCGATTGCTACCGAAGCCAAAGTTGTGAAAAAGCTCTCTGAGAAAGGCATCAAGAAAAGTGACCTGACGCGTGAGGAGTTCCTTAAACATGCTTGGGATTGGACCCATGAGCATGGAGGCATCATTCTGAAACAGCTGCGTCGGTTAGGTGCGTCGTGCGATTGGGACAGGACTGCCTTTACGATGGACGAGAAACGCTCGGAGAGTGTCATCAAGGTGTTTGTTGACTTATATAACAAGGGGCTTATCTATCGGGGACTGCGAATGGTGAACTGGGACCCGAAAGCACTGACGGCTTTAAGCACCGAGGAGGTCATCTACCGCGAAGAGCAGAGCCACCTTTTCCATTTGAAATACTATGTGGATGGACTCGAAGAACTGGAAAATATAGAAAAACTGAAGAACGAGGGGAACATCATCCATAAGGATGCGAAGGGCTACTATGCCGTAGTTGCCACGACACGTCCGGAAACCATCATGGGCGACACCGCCATGTGCATCAATCCGAAAGACCCGAAGAACCAGTGGCTGAAGGGACGGAAAGTCATCGTGCCGCTCGTCGGACGCGTTGTCCCCGTCATCGAGGACCGTTATGTGGATGTTGAGTTCGGAACGGGCTGCCTGAAGGTTACGCCTGCCCACGACGTAAACGACAACATGCTGGGAAAGACCCACCATCTCGAGACCATCGACATATTCAATGCGAACGGCACCATCTCAGATGCCAGCCCGTTGTATGTAGGCATGGACCGCTTTGACTGCAGGAAACAGATTGCCAAAGATCTACAGGACGCGGGACTACTGGAAAAGGTGGAGGACTATATCAATAAAGTAGGATATTCCGAGCGAAACCCCGACACGGCAATCGAGCCGCGCCTCTCTTTGCAATGGTTCCTGAAAATGCAGCACTTTGCAGACATCGCTCTGCCGCCCGTCATGAACGACGACATCAAGTTCTATCCCAAGAAATATAAGAACACTTATAAAAACTGGTTGGAGAACATCCAGGATTGGTGCATCAGCCGACAGTTGTGGTGGGGTCACCGCATACCTGCGTGGTATTATCCGACCGAAATCAAAGATACGTACGCGACAGAAGATGCCGCCTTTGAGTTTGTCGTTGCAGAAAACGAAGACGCTGCAAAAGACATGATTAAGAAGGTTTACGAAGAAAAGGGATATGATGAAAAGAAAATCGACTTCGCCCTCACCCATCTCGTGTACCAAGAAGCAGACGCGCTCGATACCTGGTTCTCATCATGGCTGTGGCCCATCAGCCTTTTCGACGGCATCAACAATCCCGGCAACGAGGAACTGAAATACTATTATCCTACGTCCGACTTGGTGACGGGCCCCGACATCATCTTCTTCTGGGTGTCGCGCATGATTATGGCAAGCGAGGAATACATGAAGACCGTGCCTTTCAAGAACGTCTATTTCACAGGAATCGTACGCGATAAAATCGGACGGAAGATGTCGAAATCGCTTGGCAATTCTCCCGACCCCATCGAACTGATAGAGAAGTTCGGTGCCGACGGCGTGCGCATGGGCATGATGCTCTCAGCGCCTGCCGGCAACGACATCCTCTTCGATGAGACTCTCTGCGAACAGGGACGTAACTTCAACAACAAAATATGGAATGCCTTCCGACTGGTGAAAGGATGGCAGACAGCTGAGACGGAGCAGCCAGAAGTTTGCCGGATAGCCGTTGAATGGTTCCAAGCCAAGCTCCGCGCGGCAAACGAATCCATCAACGACCAGTTCTCGAAATACCGCATATCGGAAGCATTGATGGAAGTTTACAAACTGTTCTGGGACGAGTTCTCCGCATGGTATTTGGAGATGATCAAGCCTGCCTACATTGACGGACAGCCACAACCCATCGACAACACGACCATGGAGGCAACGCTCGGCTTCTTTGATGCCCTGCTGAAAATGCTCCACCCGTTCATGCCGTTCATCACGGAGGAATTGTGGCAAGCGCTTTGTCAGCGACCGAAGGGAGCATCCATCATGCTCGAGCGACTCGATATCAGCTCTCCTACTCCCAACGACGGCAAACTGATTGGCGACATCGAGGCTGTGAAGCAGGTAGTGGGCGGCGTGCGAATGGTTCGCAATCAGAAAAACATCCCGCCAAAGGAGAAGTTGCAATTACAGACGATTCATACAGACCGCTTCAAAGACTACCATGAGTTGATGATTAAGATGGGCAACCTGTCCGACATCCAGCAAGTGGACGAAAAGGCTCCTGACGCCAGCACCTTCATGGTGGGGACCGACGAGTTTGCCGTACCGCTCGGAACACTCATCGACGTGAAGTCGGAAATCGAGAAACAAGAGGCTCAGCTCAAGCACCTCGAAGGATTCCTTGCCGGCATACGGAAGAAACTCTCCAACGAGCGGTTCGTTGCCAACGCACCGGAAGCCGTCGTCGCCCTGGAACGCAAGAAAGAGAGCGATTCGGAAGAGAAAATCGATGCCCTCAGAAAGTCTATTGCCGACCTAAAAGAGAAGCTGTAAGATGAAGTGGCTGCTAAAAAAAAGAAGAGTCGTGCACATTCTTTTCGCCCTCTGCGCGATAGGAATCTGCTTTTCCTGTGAAGAGGAATACAACATCAACAACCGCGAAGCGTCAACCACGCAGCAGACATTCTTTTTCTATATGCCATGGGCTGGCAGCACCATATACAACGCATTTCTCAACAACATCAAACATTTGGAGAATGCCATCAGCAAGAATCAAAGCAGCATCAGCAATAAGCGCGTACTGGTATTTATCTCCAAATCCGACAGGAAATCCCACCTGTTCGAAGTGAAAATCAAGAACGGAAAATGTATCCGCGACACTTTGCAGGAATACACCTCGCCCACTCTCAACACAGAAGAGGGCATCAGCAATATTTTCCATGACATGAAGACGGCTGCACCTGCCGAGAAATATGCCCTGCTCATCGGAAGTCACGGCATGGGATGGCTGCCCGTGGGCACGACCGTTCCGCAAAGCACACTCGCCAAGCCGTCACTCTTCGGAAAAGCAAACAAGATTCCCCGCACAAGATACTTCGGACACCAGACGGATACCAAGTTTCAAGCCGACATCAAGACTCTGGCTGATGCGCTCAAACGAGAAAATCTGCACATGGGCTATATCCTCTTCGACGACTGCTACATGGCAAACATCGAGACGGCATACGAACTGCGCGCCGTAACGGATTACCTCATTGCTTCCACATGCGAGATATTCATGGAAGGGATACCTTACGAGAAGGTTGGAACCTATCTGCTCAACGCCGAATTCAACAACGTCTGCAAAAGTTTCCTCAGTTTCTACAACGCATACAACCCGCCCTGCGGCACGCTCTCCGTCACCGACTGCAGGGAAACAGAGGCGCTGGCAACCGTCATGAAACGCATCAACAGCGAATTTACGCTGAACGACGATGACGCAAAGGAAATTCAAGTGCTCGACGGACTGACAGTCTCCATTTTCTTTGATCTCGGCGACTACGCCGCACGATTGTGCAAGGACAACGCCTTGCTGAACCAGTTCAATGCCCAACTGAGCAAAACTGTGGTGCACAAAGTGAACACACCGACGTTCTACTCTGACCACAACGAGAAACGAATCGCGCTCAACGCGTTCTCCGGGCTCACCGTGTCCGACCCATCAAAAAATCCGGCAGTGACCAAGAACATCGAAAAGACATCTTGGTACGGCGCCACTCATTGAGCACCCTCGGAAATGTATATTTATACAAGACCTGCATTAACGAGAGGCGTTTCGTAAACATCTGAATATCAGTCGCTTGGAAAGCGCCCTCCAAAAGTTGAACTTTTGCATGCTGAAAGTTGAACTTTCAGGAGGTAAAAGTTGAACTTTTGGACGCTAAAAGTTCAACTTTTGAAAAACGGAAGTTTACCCCCCTGTTTTTGCATACATATTCACATGCTTATGCAAGGGCTGAACGGGGCATAAAAAGTTGCTGTTTTTCTTTCCGACAGCACATCTTCCGTCAGCAAGCGTACACATTATTATATATATAGGGAACGACGAACCCCGCCAAAGAATGAAAATATCTCCTTAAAAAGAAAGAGCGTTTGAAAAAAAATGCCTACATTTGTAACATGAAACTGAGTGTAATCATACCGGTATTTCAGGTCGAAGAAAGTCTTGAACGATGCGTGAACAGCGTTCTCACACAGGGCTTCAATGATATGGAGGTGATTCTCATCGACGACGGTTCCACCGACCGCAGCCCTGCCATTTGCGACGAACTGGCAGCCAAGCATCGCCAGTTACGCGTCGTCCACCAGGCAAACAAAGGGCTGTCGGCTGCCCGGAATACGGGTATCGCGCTTTCTCAGGGCAGCTATATCACCTTCGTGGATTCTGACGACACGATAGGGAAAAACACACTGAGACCGCTCATGGAGGAATTGGAACTGCATCCGGAATACGACATACTGGAATATCCTGTCTGCCTGTTCTACCAATCCGACAGGCAGAGAGTGCTGACATTTCCCAAAAAGGCGTATCGCTGCATGACGACATATTGGCTTGAGGAAAAGGTCTATGAGCATACATACGCCTGGAACAAAATCTACAGACGCGATTTGTTCCATGACGTGCGCTTCCCTGAAGGCAGAGTGTTCGAAGATGCCTACACCCTGCCGCAACTATTAGCAAACAGCCGTGTTGCAGCAACCACTCCGGAAGGCATGTATTACTACCATTGGAACCCGCAAGGTATCACGGCAACTGCCACTGGAGAGGAACTGGCACAACTTTTGGAGAGCCACGTCATGATGCTCAACCGACTCAGCAACGACGAGGGATACACGCCCAAAATGTTGAAAAGCTATTACGAGAAGATTCTGAACATTCAGATAGATGTCTGCGAAATGACGGGAAACACGCCCATACTGCCCGAACTCAACATCGGGTGGACAGAGTGTTCGACGAAATTATTCCTACAAAAAATATTCGGCACCAAAGGCTTATGCAAACTCTACAAAACCATTCACAAACTCTGTCGGCGCAGCCATTAGTGAGTTTCATCATCACTTGCTACAATCTGCCTGCAAAGCTCATTGGCGAATGCATAGACAGCATCCGGGAACTCTCACTGAAAGAGGGCGAACGGGAGATTATCGTCGTGGATGACGGGTCGGAAGAAAGCCCCATCAACGAACTGATGAGATACGGTGACGAAGTAATCTATCTGAGACAGAGGAACAAGGGACTCAGCGAGGCACGCAATGCCGGCATACAAATGGCACGGGGCGAATATCTGCAATTTATCGACGGCGACGACCGGCTGCTGCCTGCCGCCTACGATTTCTGCCTGGACATCGTCAGAGAGAAAAGCCCCGAGATGCTTCTGTTCGACTTCACACATTCCGAAAGAGACATGAAGAAAGAACCGTTCGACATCAGCAAACCGTCGAGCGGCAGTGAATACATGCGCCGCAACAACATCCGTGCCACCGCCTGCGGCTACATGTTCAAGCACTCCATACTCGGAGACCTGCGATTTACGCCAGGTATCTTCAACGAAGACGAGGAGTTTACACCACTCCTGCTGCTGCGAACAGAGAACGTCCGCACGACAAATGCGAAGGCCTATCTGTACCAACAGCGCCCCCACTCCATCATGACCGACAAGAATATCCGGAAACGCCTGAAAAGACTCAACGACACAAAGGACATCATCTGTCGGCTGAACCTGCAGGCTGACCGCATGGCACCCAACGACAAGAGCGCCCTGCAACGGCGGGTAGCACAACTGACGATGGACTATCTCTACAACGTCATTCGGGAAACAAGGTCGCGACGCTATCTGGACCGACAAATAAAAGACCTGCACCAAAAAGGACTTTTCCCACTTCCCGACCGCCGGTATACCACAAAATACACCTGGTTCAGACGAATGACGAACTCACCAAAAGGGCTCAGCCTGCTCATGCGTGTCATCCCCCTTATCAACAAAGAACGATGAAGATACTACTTATAGGAGAATACAGCAACGTGCATGCAACACTTGCCGAAGGACTGAAACACTTCGGACATGAAGTGACGGTCATGTCGAATGGAGATTTCTGGAAAAACTACCCGAGAGACATCAACCTGGTGCGCACCTACACCAAATGGGGAGGCATCAAATATCTGGCAAAACTATATCGACTGCTGCCTCGACTGCGGGGATTCGACATCGTACAACTCATCAACCCCATGTTCCTCGAACTGAAAGCAGAGCGCATCTTCCCGATATACCACTACCTCAGACGGCATAACCGGAAAGTGATACTTTGCGGATTTGGCATGGACTGGTACTGGGTAAACACCTGTTGCACGGAGAAACCACTGAGATACAGCGATTTCAATATCGGAAACGAACTGCGAACAGACGCTGATGCACTCAAAGAACAGAAAGACTGGCTCGGCACTGCGAAAGAGCGACTGAACAAAGAGATAGCCAACGACTGCGACGGCATCGTGACAGGACTCTACGAATACCACGTCTGCTATCAGCCTGTCTTCCCCGAAAAGACAACGTACATTCCATACCCCATCAAGATGGAGCATCCGCATTGGAAACCGACAGAAAAAACTGACGGAAAAATCAAAATCTTTATCGGAATCAACAAAACCAGAAGTGCATACAAAGGAACAGATATCATGCTGGAGGCAGCACTCGAACTGCAACGCAAATATCCGGAACAAATGGAGGTGATAAAGGTTGAGTCTGTCCCCTTTGAGACCTATCAGCAACTGCTCAACGGCTCCGATGCCATCTTAGACCAACTATACAGCTACACACCATCCATGAACTCGCTGCTCGCTATGTCGAAAGGCATCGTATGTATTGGCGGAGGCGAACCGGAAAACTACGAACTGATTGGAGAAAAAGAACTGCGACCCATCATCAACGTACAACCGACACGGGAAAGTGTATATCACGAAACGGAACAACTCATCCTGCACCCGGAACGATTAGCAGAACTCAAACGGCAAAGCGTGGAATACATCCGCCGACACCATGACTACATCGAAGTTGCGAAACAATACGTCAACTTCTACAAAAAGCTTTTGGAAGAATAAGGAAGGACTACCCTTTCAGGTTTTCGCTGATGAAAGAGAGCGGCACCATGTCTTTCGCCGAATCAATGACATAAACACCATCAGTCCCGTAGAGCAGCACCTTCATCGGTTGCTGATAGCGGTCTTCCACCTCAAGCATCACCTGTCGGCACGAACCGCATGGCGTGACAGGCTCCTTCAAAAGTCCGTTCTCGTTTCTTGCAGCAACAGCAAGCATCGTGATTGCCTTCTCAGGATATTGCGCCTGAGCCGCAAAAATAGCCGTCCGCTCGGCACACAAGCCCGACGGGAAAGCGGCATTCTCCTGGTTCGCACCTATCATGACCGACCCGTCAGACAGGCGGATTGCTGCACCCACCCTGAAATTAGAATATTTCGCATAAGCATGGTCGGTCGCTGCAATGGCACTCTCAACAAGTTCACGCTCCTCTTTTGGCAACTCCTCCATCTCATAAAAATGGATTTTAATGTGTAACCCTATTTCTTTCATATTCTGTTAATATCTTTGTTCATACACAGTTTTTTCAGAAATCCTATTCTTTCGCACGATAGGTATAGCACCCCATGTCCGGTGCCGATTCTTTGCGACGGATGCCCAGCCGGTCATACTCCAAGAAATTCTCCTTATCTGCTGTCCCGACAGCCTTCGACACGCCACTCAGACGGAAATCGTAACGCAACAGTTCATCGTCTATTTTCTCAAAATTCTTCACACCATACACGGTCGTGTCTTCGGGATCCTCAAACACCACTTCCACCATCTTCTCCAAATCAGTTTCGGGTTGTGGCGTCCGCAAGAGACAATGGCTGAACTGCCAAGAGAAAGCCGTTGTCTCATCTTTGGAAGCTCCGCTGAGGACATCATCCGCATAGCCCGTCACAATCGTGTTCACGCAAGTGAAATCCTGCAAGGGATAGACATGTTCGTCACGATAATTAGTAAACCGCAATGCCATGCCACGCGCTGCATCAAAGGGATAGAACTGGGCAAGCGTACAATGCCAGACACTGACCTTTCCGCCATAAACAGCCAGACAATCATTCAAACTATTTGTTATCTGGCAGTTCCGGATATCCACATTGGAATGCACCGCCTCCACACCATAGCCTTTCGAGTTGTGAACAATCGAGTTTGACAACAGCAGTTTCATGCGGGTCACATCCGAAGAGTCGCAGACAATCGCATCACAAGCTGCATGGATGTCAGCATAATCAATGATATTTTCGTATGATTTCTCATGGAAACGAATGCCTTTCCACTGTCCGCTCACATGATCGTACGGCAGATAGTCAAACATACGGTCCAAACGGTCGCCACGCAACACAACGTTCTTCTCAGCCGTGCCATTCACAACCAGACGCCCATACACGTCAATGCCGGCACCATCATGAAAATAGAGCGTCACACCGTCATTCAGAGTCAGCGTTGCCCCTTCACGCACAACGATACCTCCATAGATAATCACCGGAACATCTCCGCCGATGGTCATATCGCTTTCCACAACGACATCACGCATCATATCGGCATCCCACGACCAAGCGTTCAGATTCACTTTCTGCTCTATCCCACTCTCCAGGCGGAACACCAGGTTGTCCTCTATCTTCTGAGGCGTGTTGCCATGGTTCAACGGTGAGGTCAACTCTACGAACACGCGGATACTATCCTTATCTCTCACCTCGATATCCGATACCTGATAGCCTGATGATGACCCCAGATAACTGCCATCAACATTCACCCGGAAACCAGATTGATTTCCCCTTTCAAGTCCAACACTCAAACATCGAATCCCATCCCCCGAACGGTTATACACCCAAAAGGTGCGGGTGGAGGTAGGCACACTGGAAAAAACCGTATCCATTCTCACCGTATCGGTTGAGAACGTCAGACGATTATTTGGCGACGCCGTGAAGCTATCATCATCCGTACAGGCAATAACAATTACTGCCAAAGTCGCACATAAAAAGTATTTCAAAATACGTATCATCAATCTATATAACGCTATTGCCGCCTTTTTATTGTCAAATGACAATAGCATTTTACATTAAACATTCTTCTATATTTTTTTGTTTTTTACTTTTATAGCTTTCAAAAAAGACGTATCTTTGCACAAACAAAATCACTTATGATCGAAAGACATATTATACTTGAAGGCATCGACCTCGTCTCTTTCTACGGGACGGGCAATGCCCATCTGCAACTACTCAAGGCGCTTTTCCCAAAGGTGCGCATCGTAGCCCGCGACAACATTATCAAAATCATGGGAGAAGAACAACAGACCGAGCGGCTTGAACAGCACATAGAACAAATACGGCAGCACTTGGCAAAATATAATAAAATCACGGAAGAGGACATCATCAACATTATCAATGGGACACTGCCCGAAGCTGACGCTGCAAAAGGCATCATCGTTTACAGCACGTCGGGACGACCCATCAAGAGCCGCTCTGAAAACCAGCAACGGCTCATCGATGCCTATCAGCAAAACGACATGGTGTTTGCCGTAGGACCTGCCGGAACGGGAAAGACTTATCTCTCAATAGCACTCGCCGTCAAAGCACTCAAGGAAAAGACTGCCAAGCGCATCATCCTGAGCCGTCCCGCCGTTGAAGCCGGTGAAAAACTCGGATTCCTCCCTGGCGACATGAAAGACAAAATCGACCCATACCTCCAACCGCTTTATGATGCGCTCGAAGATATGCTTCCAGGTGCCAAACTGCAAGACATGATGGAGAAACACGTCATACAAATTGCGCCACTTGCATTTATGCGAGGACGGACGCTTTCCGATGCGGTCGTCATACTCGACGAAGCCCAGAACACCACTCCGGCACAAATCCGGATGTTTCTCACCCGCATGGGATGGAACACCAAGATGATTATCACGGGCGACATGACACAGATAGACCTGCCGCGCGAACAAAAAAGCGGACTCAAGGAAGCACTCCGCATCCTGACAGGGATAGAGGGAATCGGCGTCGTGGAACTTACGAAGAAAGATATTGTACGCCATCGGCTCGTCACACGCATTGTCAACGCTTACGAAGCAGCCGACAAGGCAACAAAGAGTGAAGAACGATAGGTTTTTAAGCATTTATTTGCGTATTCCTAAAAAGATGACTATCTTTGCACATTACTCATATTCAAGAACATAGATTCAAACATTAAGATGAAAGCATTAACTACAACCGATTTCCATTTCGAGGGACAAAAAAGTGTGTACCATGGTAAAGTACGCGACGTGTACGACATCAACGACGACCTGCTGGTGATGGTGGCAACCGACCGCATTTCGGCATTCGACGTCATCCTGCCTAAAGGCATCCCTTTCAAGGGGCAAGTTCTTAACCAAATAGCAGCCAAGTTCCTGGATGCTACTGCTGACATTTGCCCGAACTGGAAACTGGCTACGCCAGACCCGATGGTCACTGTCGGCTTGAAATGCGAAGGTTTTCGTGTGGAAATGATTATCCGGGGCATCCTCACCGGCTCGGCATGGCGCGACTACAAGAATGGTTGCCGGGAGATTTGCGGCGTACGTCTGCCCGATGGCATGCGTGAAAATGAGCGTTTCCCAGAACCCATCATCACTCCTACGACCAAGGCGGATGAAGGGCACGACATGAATATATCAAAAGAAGAAATCATTGCGCAGGGACTTGTTAGTGCTGAAGACTATGCGGTGATGGAAGATTACACGCGAAAACTCTTTGCACGCGGTCAGGAGATTGCCGCAAAACAGGGCTTGATTCTTGTTGACACGAAGTATGAATTCGGTAAGCGCGACGGCAAGGTGTACCTCATTGATGAGATTCACACCCCTGATTCGAGCCGATATTTCTATGCAGAGGGATATGAAGAGAAGTTTGCGAAGGGCGAACCGCAACGCCAACTGTCAAAAGAGTTCGTTCGCCAGTGGCTCATTGAGCACGATTTCATGAACGAACCGGGACAGACGATGCCCGAAATTACCGACGAATATGCTGAAAGCGTGAGTGAACGATACATCGAACTCTATGAGCACATCATCGGTGAGCGCTTCGACAAGGCTGCCGAGGCTGGTGATATTGCCGCCCGTATTGAAAAGAATGTTCGCGAATACTTAGCAACGCGTTAGTATCGTGTATCAACAGGAAAGAATAACTCCCTACCGCAAGGGAGACAAAGGGAAGCAGGTGGAGGAAATGTTCGATAACATTGCTCCCGCTTATGACACGCTGAACCATCGCCTTTCGTGGAACATCGACCGCGGATGGAGGCGAAAAGCCATCGCCCAGTTGTCACCATTCGCACCGAAAGAGGTGCTGGATGTAGCTACGGGGACTGGCGACTTTGCCATTCTTGCTGCCCGGATGCTCGCTCCCAAACGGCTTGTCGGAGCCGATATCAGTGAAGGAATGATGGAAATCGGGCGCGAAAAGGTAAAGAAGGAGCGGCTTGATGATGTCATTTCGTTCGCCAAGGAGGACTGTATGCAGCTGTCGTTTGCCGACAACAGCTTCGATGCGGTTACTGCTGCGTTCGGCATCCGCAACTTTCCCGATCTGGACAAAGGGCTTAGGGAGATGCACAGAGTGCTGCGCCCGGGTGGTCATCTGAGCATTATTGAGCTGACCTCGCCCGTCCGTTTCCCGATGAAGCAACTATTCTGGCTGTACAGCCACACGATATTGCCACTATACGGGAGGCTCATTTCTAAGGACGGGAGTGCCTACAGGTATCTCACGGCGACTATCGAGGCGTTCCCACAGGGCGAGCAAATGGTGGAAATCCTGCAACGGGCGGGCTTCGAAGAGGCATCTTTCAAACGACTGACATGCGGCATCTGCACCATGTATCTTGCGAAAAAGTAAAAGAACAAACATCTATACGCTTCAGAATATGGACAAATACGGACTTATCGGTTATCCTTTAGGCCACTCGTTTTCAATCAGCTACTTCAACGAGAAGTTCGAAAGCGAGGGCATCGATGCTGTGTATGAGAACTTTGAGATACCTCAAATTGACGACGTTAAGGAGATTATCGACTCCAATCCGGACTTGAAGGGATTCAATGTGACGATTCCGTACAAGCAGCAGGTGCTGAAATACATCAAGGAGTTGAGCCCGGAGGCGAAGGCTATCGGCGCAGTCAATGTGATACGCATCGAGCACAAGGGCAACAAAACGGTACTGAAAGGTTTCAACAGCGACGTGATTGGTTTCACGAAAAGCATCGAACCGATATTGAATACGTACCATAAGAAAGCACTGATATTGGGCACTGGCGGTGCGGCAAAAGCCGTCCAGTACGGTCTTCAATCGCTCGGAATCGAGACATTGTTCGTCAGTCGCACGAAAAAGAAGAACGCCATCACTTACGAAGAGGTTACAGCAGACATCGTACGCGAATATAACGTCATCGTCAACTGCACTCCCGTAGGCATGTATCCGCACATCGACGAATGTCCGAAGTTGCCCTATGAGGCGATGGACAGCCACACGTTGCTCTACGATTTGCTTTACAATCCCGACGAGACGAAATTCCTCCGACTGGGTGCCGAGCGCGGGGCAACCGTGAAGAACGGACTTGAGATGCTCCTACTGCAGGCATTCGTAAGCTGGGAGATATGGAACGGTGAAGAAGAGAACTATCTATAACAAACCTAAATCATGAATACTACAGACAGATACATGCAGCGTGGTGTCTCTGCTGCCAAAGAAGACGTGCACGCAGCCATCAAGAACATCGATAAAGGGATATTTCCGCAGGCGTTCTGCAAAATAATCCCCGACATTCTGGGAGGCGACCCCGAGTATTGCAACATCATGCACGCTGACGGAGCGGGCACCAAGTCGTCGCTGGCATATATGTATTGGAAAGAGACGGGCGACCTGAGTGTGTGGAAAGGCATCGCACAGGACGCTATCGTAATGAATACCGACGACCTGCTTTGCGTAGGCGCTGTCGATAACATCCTTGTCTCCTCCACCATCGGGCGCAACAAGCACCTCATCCCAGGCGAAGTCATCTCTGCCATCATCAACGGTACAGATGAACTCCTCCAAGAACTCCGAGACATGGGCATCGGCATACACGCAACGGGTGGCGAGACGGCAGACGTAGGCGACCTGGTGCGCACCATCATCGTCGATTCCACCGTCACGTGCCGCATGAAGCGAGCCGATGTCATCGACAACGCAAACATACGACCGGGCGACGTCATCGTCGGGCTCTCGTCCACAGGACAGGCTACTTACGAGAAGCGATACAATGGCGGCATGGGCTCGAACGGACTGACCAGCGCACGCCACGACGTTTTTTCCAAATATCTGGCAGAAAAATATCCAGAAAGTTTCGACCACAATGTGCCCGACGAGTTGGTGTATAGCGGGATATATAAGTTGACAGAAACCTCTCCCTACGGAAGAGAGATTGGAGATGGGCTTTCCGTAGGCGAACTCGTACTCTCCCCAACGCGCACCTACGCTCCGGTCATCAAACAGATGCTCGACCGTCACCGCCGGGAAATCCACGGCATGGTGCACTGCACAGGAGGCGCGCAGACCAAAGTCCTGCACTTCGTCAGCAACAACTGCCACGTCGTGAAAGACAACCTTTTCCCCGTACCGCCGTTGTTCCAGATTATCCACGACTGTTCGCAGACCGACTGGCGGGAGATGTACCAAGTGTTCAACATGGGACACCGTATGGAAATCTATGTGCAACCCGAAATCGCAGAACACATCATCGCCATCTCGAAGTCGTTCAACATCGACGCACAGATTGTCGGTCATATTGAGGAAGGCAGGAAGAGCCTCACCATCAAGAGCGAGTTCGGAGAATTTAATTATTAACACCAGAAAACATCAAAGCGCATGAACAAACCTTTAGCCATCTTCGCCATGATATTTGCAGCGATTCTGCTCGTTGCCAATCTGATTCTTGTCTATGACGGCATACAGGTTGGCACAACCAAGTGGGGAAACATCTGCGGAGCAATAGCCATGGTATTTGTCTTTTCCTTCTCTTATTCCAGATATAAGAACAAAAGCAAGGAATAGAAACAGGTATTAGAGAAAAGTAAGCATTTATCTGCCAAGAGAACACAAATAATTTCGTACCTTTGCCAACGAATATGGAAAATAACAGCATCTTACAGAAACTCGACGGGCTCGAGGCACGCTTCGAAGAAGTATCGACGCTCATCACCGACCCCAACGTGATAGCCGACCAGCAGCGCTACGTCAAGCTCACCAAGGAATATAAGGACCTCGGCGACATCATGGACGCACGCCGCCGCTACGTCGCATGCCTCAACACTATCAAAGAAGCGAAGGACATTCTCGCCAACGAGAGCGACCCCGACATGAAGGAAATGGCACGCGAAGAGCTCGCTGCCAACGAAGAACTGCAGCCGCAGCTCGAAGAAGAAATAAAAATCGCACTCATACCGAAAGACCCTGAAGACGCCAAGAACGTGCAGATGGAAATCCGTGCGGGAACGGGTGGCGACGAAGCATGCCTCTTTGCCGGAGACTTGTTCAACATGTACAAGCGATTCTGCGACCAAAAGGGATGGACACTCGCCATCACCAGCGTCTCGGAAGGTGCCGTCGGCGGCTACAAGGAAATCGACTTCGCCGTTTCGGGAGCCGATGTCTATGGCACGCTCAAATATGAGTCGGGCGTACACCGCGTACAGCGAGTGCCCGTGACCGAATCGAACGGACGCATGCAGACCTCCGCAGCGACCGTCGCCGTGCTGCCCGAAGCCGACAAGTTCGAAGTCAACATCAACGAAGGCGAAATCAAATGGGACACGTTCCGCTCGTCGGGTGCCGGCGGACAGAACGTAAACAAGGTGGAATCGGGCGTCCGCCTGCGCTATATGTGGAAGAATCCGAACACCGGCGAGACCGAGGAGATACTCATCGAGTGTACCGAGACGCGCGACCAGCCGAAGAATAAGGAGCGCGCACTCTCCCGACTCTACACCTTCATCTACGACAAGGAACACCAGAAATACGTCGATGACATCGCTTCCCGCCGTAAGAGCCTCGTCTCCACGGGCGACCGCTCAGCCAAGATACGCACCTACAACTTCCAGCAAGGACGCGTCACCGACCATCGCATCGGCTTCACCACACACGACCTGCAAGGATTTCTCGGCGGCGACATCCAACCGATGATTGACGCGCTGACCGTGGCGGAAAACGCAGAGCGAATGAAAGAAGCGGAACTCTGACACACATTATTATATATATAAACAACAGACAAGCCATGAACAGACAACAACTCATCCACCAGATACGCACGAAGAAAACCTTCCTGTGCGTGGGACTCGACACCGATGCCAAGCGCATACCCATCCATCTGCTCGACATGCACGACCCGCTGCTCGAGTTCAACAAAGCCGTCATCGACGCAACAGCACCCTACTGCGTGGCATACAAGCCCAACCTCGCATTCTACGAGGCGTTCGGTATTCACGGAATAACCGCCTACAAAAAGACCGTACGCTATATCAAGGAACAATATCCCGACCACTTCATCATCGCCGACGCCAAACGCGGAGACATCGGGAACACTGCCGACATGTACGCACGCGCATTCTTCGACGAATACGACGTCGATGCCGTCACCGTGGCACCCTACATGGGCGAAGACAGCATAGCCCCTTTCCTTGCACATGAAGGGAAATGGACCATCCTGCTCGCACTCACCAGCAACCAAGGAGCCAACGACTTCCAGTTCATGAAAGACGAAAACGGCGAGCGACTCTTCGAGAAAGTCATCCGCACCTCACAGAAATGGGGCACCGAAGACAACCTCATGTACGTCGTTGGAGCTACGCAAGCCTCTATGTTGCAGGACATCCGGCGCATCGCACCCGACCACTTCCTGCTCGTTCCAGGCGTAGGCGCACAAGGAGGAAGCCTCGAAGAAGTATGCCAATACGGCATGAATAAAGACTGCGGACTGCTCGTCAACGCATCGCGCAGCATCATCTATGCCGACCACACCGAGCTCTACGCCGAAATGGCAGGCAACAAGGCACGCGAAATGCAACAGCAAATGGCAGCCGAACTCGAAAAACACGGCATATAAGCCACAAACATCAAGACAGAACATAAGGCATTCCTCTGCTCAGGAATGCCTTTTTTCATTCCATTCCCTACCCTTCCGAAAATCAGAAACAGAACTCTCACCAACCAAATTCAGTGAAATTGATGACCAAATTCAGTGAAATTGGTGAGCAAATTCAGTGAATTTGGTTTTCGAACGTTGAACTTTCCTCTGGCAAATCAAGTTGAATTGGAGACCAAATCAAGTTGATTTGAAAAACAGACAGTGCACTGCAAAGTTCTTTGCGATGCAATGCAAGGGAGTTTGCGAAAAAGTCTTTCCGAACTGCCGTTTATACAAAAACATTTCATAACTTTGCGCCGTGAACGAAACTAAAATCATCAACGACCCCGTATTCGGGTTTATCAAGATTCCAAGCGGGCTCCTGCTCGACATTGTGAAGCACCCGCTGATGCAGCGCTTGTCACGAATCAAACAGCTGGGCATGGCATCTGTCGTATATCCCGGTGCGCAACACACACGCTTCCTCCACTCTCTCGGAGCCTACCACCTCATGAGCGAAGCCATCACCTCGCTCCGCCAGAAAGGCATCTTCATCTTCGAGTCGGAGGCGGAAGCCGTCCAAGCAGCCATTCTCATGCACGACATCGGGCACGGACCGTTCTCGCACGTACTCGAACGCACCCTGACAAGCGGCATCTCGCACGAAGAAATCTCGCTGATGATGATGGAACAGATGAATCGTGAGATGGACGGCAGACTGACACTCGCCCTGAAAATATTCAAAGACGAATACCATCAGCGCTTCCTGCACCAACTCATCTCAAGCCAGCTCGACATGGACCGCATCGACTATCTCTGCCGCGACAGTTTCTTCACGGGCGTCAACGAGGGAAACATCGGCAGTTCGCGCATCATCAAGATGATGAACGTGGTGGACGACCATCTCGTCGTGGAAGAAAAAGGCATCTATTCCGTTGAGAACTACTTGGTTGCCCGCAGACTCATGTACTGGCAAGTCTATCTCCACAAGACGACCGTTGCCTGCGAAAAACTGTTGGTCAACACGCTGCTTCGCGCCAAGCATCTTGCCGACGAAGGAGCAGAACTCTACGCTCCGCCGGCACTGCACTATTTCATCCACAACCATGTGGACAGGCAGACGTTCCTTTCAGACCCGAAAGCGCTGTATTGGTACGAGCAACTCGACGACAACGACATCTGGACAACGGTGAAAGTGTGGAAAGACCATCCCGACCGCATCCTCTCCATGCTCGCCGGCGACCTGCTCAGCCGACAACTTTTCAGGGTGGAAATCAGCGAAGAGCCGTTCACGGAAGAATATGTGGAAAGCATCAAGGACGAAATAATGAAACACACAGGCGTCAGTCGGGAAGACACCAAATTCCTCATGCACATGGACAGCATCAAGAAAGCGATGTATGACGTGCACGACGACCACATCGACATCCTCTACAAAGACGGCACGCTCAAAGAAGTCATAGATGCCTCCGAAATCCTCCACATGACGCATCCTGCCAAGGATATCAGCAAGTATTATCTATGCTACAAACGCTTCTGAAACATATTTTGACAAACTTTCATAAAATAAAAGTCACATTTTGCCACTAAATCGATTTTTTACCGTATCTTTGCAACGTTAAAAATTTCACAGACGAACCCATGGAATTCACCGCAAAGCAAATTGCTGAACTGATAAACGGTCGTATAGAGGGCGATGAGAACGCTGTAGTCTCCACGTTTTCAAAGATTGAAGAAGGGAAACCCGGCGCCATCTCTTTTCTTTCAAACCCTAAATACACCCATTTCCTATATGAGACACAATCCAGTGTGGTCCTCGTCAATGAGGATGTGAAACTGGAAAAACCCGTCAACGCCACACTGATTCGCGTGGATAACGCTTACGAGTGCGTGGCTAAACTGCTGCAACTCTACGAATCGATGAAGCCGCAGAAAACCGGCATCGACCCATTGGCATTCATCTCACCGAAAGCAAAGATAGGAAAAGACTGTTACATCGGTCCCTTCGCCTATATCGGCGACGATGTGGAGATTGGCGACCACTCGCAAATCTATCCCCACGCCACGATATTCGACAAGGCGATTGTAGGCAACCACTGCATCATATATCCGAACGTGAGCATCTATCACGACTGCCACATCGGTAATAACGTCATCATCCACTCGGGCAGCGTCATCGGAGCCGACGGATTCGGCTTCGCGCCCAATGCCGACGGATATGACAAGATGCCGCAGATAGGTATTGTAACGATAGAAGACGACGTTGAAATCGGTGCCAACACCTGTATTGACCGCTCCACAATGGGAAGCACCTACATCCGTAAAGGCGCGAAACTGGACAACCTGATTCAGGTGGCGCACAATGCGGAAGTCGGCGAAAACACCGTCATGGCAGCACAAGTGGGAGTGGCAGGAAGCACGAAAATCGGCAAATGGTGCATGTTTGGCGGACAAGTGGGAATGGTAGGACACATCAGCATTGCCGACCACACGACTGTCGGTGCACAAGCCGGCATCACAAACACCGTTCGCGAGAGCGGACAGACCATCATCGGTTCGCCCGCATGGGATGCAAGAGGCTTCATGAAGTCGGCAGCCATCTTCCGAAGACTATCTGATATGTATCAAAACATACAAAAACTGCAAAAAGAAATTGAAGAACTAAAAAACAACCAATAAAGACATGGCAAAACAAAACACGCTGAAAGGAAGTTTTTCACTTTGTGGAAAAGGACTACATACGGGATTGAGTCTCACAGTTACGTTCAATCCAGCCCCAGAAAATACCGGTTACAAAATACAACGCATCGACCTCGACGAGCAACCCATCATTGATGCCATCGCTGAAAAAGTGATTGACACGCAGAGAGGAACGGTTCTCGGAGTCGGCGACGTAAGAGTATCTACCGTTGAGCATGGACTTTCCGCCCTTTATGCGTTGGGAATAGACAACTGTCTCATTCAAGTGAACGGACCGGAATTTCCTATCCTGGACGGCAGTGCTGCCATGTATGTAGAGAAGATACAGCAAGTGGGCATCGAGGAACAGAACGCTCCCAAAGACTATTACATCATCAAGAAAAAGATTGAGGTAAAAGATGAAGAGAGCGGTTCATGCATCACCATCCTGCCCGATGAGAATTTCAGCATCACAGCCATGTGCTCGTTCGAGTCGAAATTCATCAACAGCCAGTTTGCTACGATGGAAGACGTAAGTGAATTTGCAAAGGAAATTGCTCCTGCACGCACCTTCGTCTTCGTGAGAGACATCGAGCCACTAATCAATGCCAACCTCATAAAAGGCGGCGACATGGACAATGCTATCGTCATCTACGAACGGGAGACAACGCAGGAACGGCTCGACAAATTGGCTGACCTCCTCAACGTGCCGCACAGAGATGCTACCAAACTCGGTTACATCCAGAATAAACCGCTCGTATGGGAGAACGAATGCACCCGTCACAAACTGCTCGACATCATCGGCGACATGGCTCTGATAGGCAAGCCCATCAAAGGACGCATCATCGCCACCCGCCCCGGACACTCTATCAACAACAAGTTTGCACGGCTTATGCGCAGGGAAATTCGCAAACACGAAGTGCAGGCTCCCGTTTACGACCCCAACGAGACACCCATCATGGATAATATCCGGATTCGTGAACTGCTCCCACACCGCTATCCGATGCAGCTCGTGGACAAAGTGATTGCATTGGGAGCGACCAACATTGTCGGTATAAAGAATATCACGAGCAACGAGCCTTTCTTCGTGGGACACTTCCCGCAAGAACCCGTCATGCCAGGAGTATTACAGATAGAAGCCATGGCGCAGTGTGGCGGACTGCTGGTCCTGAACACCGTTGACGAACCCGAACGCTGGTCCACATACTTCATGCGGATAGACGACGTGAAGTTCCGCCAGAAGGTCGTACCCGGCGACACGCTCGTTTTCAAAGTAGAATTGCTGGCTCCGGTACGTCACGGCATCAGTTCCATGAAAGGGTATATGTTTGTCGGCGACCAACTGGTTTCCGAAGCGACGTTCACCGCCCAAATTGTAAAGAATAAATAAAAGAGCGCACCTTCATCTATTCTAATATAAAGACACTCATGAATCAGATCAGCCCAATGGCTTTCGTACACCCGGAAGCTGTCCTTGGAGAGAACAACATAGTCGGTCCGTTTTGCTATATCGACAAGAATGTGGTCATAGGAAACAACAACGTATTCCAAAATAGCGTGACGGTCAATTTCGGTGCCCGCATCGGCGACAACAATGAATTCATGCCTGGAGCAAGCATTTCCACAAAGCCACAGGACCTGAAGTTCCAAGGCGAGGAAACAACCTGTCAGATAGGCAACAACAACAGTATCAGGGAAAACGTGACCATCTCCCGAGGAACAGCCTCAAAAGGAACGACCATCATCGGCAATAATAACCTGCTCATGGAGAATATGCACGTGGCTCACGACTGTGTGATGGGAGACGGATGCATCATCGGAAACTCCACGAAATTTGCCGGTGAGGTGACTATCGACAGCCATGCCATCATCAGTGCCACAGCACTTATCCATCAGTTCTGCCGAATCGGAGGCTATGTCATGTTCCAAGGAGGCAGCCGGACAAGTCAAGACATCCCCCCATATATCATCGCAGGCAAAGAACCTATCCGATATGCGGGAGTAAACATCATCGGACTGCGCAGACGAGGCTTCAGCAACGAACAAATCGAACAGATTCACGAGGCATATCGCCTGCTATACTCTAAGGGCGTTCTCGCTGAAGGTATTGAGGAAATACGGAAAAAATTGCCACTCACCGAGGAGATTCAATACATCATCAGTTTCGTTGAGTCTTCCAAGAGAGGAATCATCCGGTAGGAAGACACGCACACCGCTCCTCCCATACCACCCCATCGTATGAACACTAATCAGACACTCATCGTCATTGTTGGTCCGACTGGCGTTGGGAAGACGGAATTGTGCCTACAGATAGCGCGTCACTTCAATACCGAAATCATCAATGCCGACTCCAGACAGATATTTCAGGAACTGCCCATAGGAACAGCTGCCCCTACTGAAGAACAGCGCCGCCAGGTGTTCCACCATCTTGTCGGCACACATCACATCACGGATTATTATAGTGCCGCGAAGTTTGAAGAAGATGTGCTCAGAATCATCCAACAGCATTTCGCGACAAGCCACTCCCCTATTATTCTCTCAGGAGGAAGCATGATGTATATCGACGCCGTATGCAACGGCATAGACGACATTCCAAACATCAACGAAAATACGAGGGAACTGTACAAGCGAAAACTGAAAGAAGAAGGCTTGGAGAAGTTGTGCGAAGAGCTGAAATGCGTTGACCCCGAATACTATCAGATTGTTGACAGGAAGAATACGAGAAGAGTCATCCACGCATTGGAAATCTGTCATCAGACGGGAAAGCCATACACCTCTTTCCGGACACAACAAAAGAAAGAACGTCCCTTCCACATCATCAAGGTAGGAATCAACCTGCCACGGGAAGAGTTGTACGAACGAATCAATCAACGCGTTCTCAAAATGATTGAAAATGGTTTTATTGACGAAGCCAGAAGTTTATACGATAAACACCACTTAAACGCATTACAAACAGTAGGTTACAAAGAATTGTTCAAGTTTTTTGAAGGAACATGGACACTGGAAGAAGCTATTGAACGCATACAAGGAAACACCCGGAGATATGCCAGAAAACAACTCACATGGTTCAAGAGAGATTCGGCAATCAGATGGTTTTCACCCGAAAATCCTAAAGAAATCATAAATTATATTGAAACATCATTACCCAAAAGCATTTTTTTGTAACTTTGTGCAATATAATCATAGAAGAAGACACCATGGCACTGCACATCATCAAGAAATGTATCTCACCCATCAAACGGATTTTCTCCTGGTATAAAGGACTGTACCGTGGGAGACGGTGGTACACAAAAGCAATCGTTGGGATAGTATCCTTCATCATCTTTTCCCTCTTCTATTTCATCGCTGTGGACATCAACTTCCTGTGGTTGTTTGGAAAATCTCCCGGATTTTTCGGGAAAAACAACATTTTGAATCCGCCATCGAACGAAGCCTCAGAGATTTACAGTGCAGACGGGGTGCTGATTGGAAAGTTTTTCAGTGAAAACCGCACACCCGTAAAATATGAGGAGGTGAATCCCGTCTTTTGGAAAGCCCTCATTGACACCGAAGACGAACGCTTCTATAAACACTGGGGCGTTGACCCCATCGGTCTGTTCGCGGCTGCCAAAGACGCTGTGACTCAGAAGGATGCCCGTGGCGCATCAACCATCACGCAGCAGCTGGCGAAAAACATGTTCCGCGTGCGTTCCCAATACTCAACGGGACTGCTCGGGAAAATACCCGGCCTGAAAATTCTCGTAATGAAGAGCAAGGAGTGGATTATCGCCACCAAACTTGAAATGGCATACGACAAGAAAGACATTATAACGATGTATGCCAACACGGTGGATTTCGGTTCCAACGCATACGGCATCAAGACAGCCTGCAAGACCTACTTCGGCACGACACCCGACAAAATCACGACCGACCAGGCTGCCGTATTGGTCGGTATGCTGAAGGCAACAACCTTCTACAACCCCATCAGCAATCCGGAGAACTGTCTGAAACGAAGGAATACGGTCTTGAGTAACATGGTGTCGCGCGGCGACTTGTCCCAAGAGGAATATGACTCGCTCAGCCAACTGCCGCTCAACCTGAAATATCGCGTCGAAAACCATTACGACGGGCAGGCCCTATATTTCCGGGAAGCAGTTGCCGACCACCTGCGCTATTGGTGTAATGAAAACGGATACGACCTCTATAATTCCGGACTGAAAATCTATACCACCATCGACACGCGGATGCAGAAATACGCAGAAGAGGCTGCCGTCATGCAGATGCGAAAGATTCAGCAAAACTTCGACAACCATTGGGGAAACATGGAGCCTTGGAGAGATGAATACGGAAGGGTGATTCCCAACTTCGTGGAAAACATTGCAAAGCGACAACCCTTCTACCGCGATTTGCAGGACAGATTCCCCAACGAGCCCGACTCCATCGACTACTACCTGAACAAACCGCATAAGGTGAAACTATTCGATTACGAGAAGGGAACAATCGAAAGGGAAATGAGCTCCCTGGACTCCATCCGCTACATGCTACACTTCATGCACTGCTCGTTTGTTGCCATGGAGCCGCAAACGGGAGAAGTCAAAGCGTGGGTCGGCGACGTTGATTTCAACTCATGGAAATACGACAAGGTGACCGCCATGCGCCAACCCGGTTCCACGTTCAAGCTGTTTGTTTACACCGAAGCGATGAACCAGGGATTGTCTCCTTGTGACAAACGGCGAGACGAGTACCTCTCCATGCAAGTATTTGACCGCAAGCGGAAAGTTGAAGTGACGTGGACTCCCTCCAACGCCAACGGGCGTTTTTCCGGCGACTCCATTCCTCTGAAAGGAGCATTTGCACAGAGCATCAACTCTATCGCCGTCCGCTTAGGACAGGAGATGGGCATCCGGAATATCGTGAAATGTGCTCACGACATGGGCATCAAAAGCGAACTCCAGGAAGAGCCGTCACTCGCACTCGGTTCATCCGACGTGAACCTGCTTGAACTGGTCTCTGCCTACGGAACCGTTGCCAACAACGGAAAGTATCACGAACCAGTACTTGTCACGCGAATACTCGACCGTAACGGAAATGAGATATATGCAGCGCCAACCGCAGTGCGGCAAGCCATTCCATACAAAAGTGCATTCCTCATGCAAATGATGCTCATGGGAGGCTTGCGCGAGCCTGGCGGCACATCGCAGGCATTAGGAGCATACATCGGCAATATCTACGACACAGACTTCGGAGGAAAGACCGGAACGTCAAACAACCATTCCGACGCATGGTTCATGGCTGTCAGTCCAAAACTGGTGGTCGGCGCATGGGTCGGCGGAGAGTACCGCAGCATCCATTTCCGTACCGGAGCCTTAGGACAAGGTAGCCGCACGGCACTCCCCATCTGCGGTTCCTTCCTCGCATCGATATTCAACGATTCGCAGTTCAGCAAATACCATGCACGGTTCAACAAAGCCAACAACAAGGATGTTCCGACATCTTTATATTCATGTTCCAGCTACTATGTGAACGAGAATGCCAACAAGCCCGACAGCCTCGAACTGATGGAAGAGGAAGTGTTGGACGAGGACGGCAATCCCATCCTTAGGACAGAACCGCCCCTCAATGAGGAAAACACCCCGCCCTCAGGCAACGAACCGCCACCCTCCCCGGCAGAGATTTAATCGCCGCAATCATTCGTTTACCATCTCGCCACAATTGTATATTTATGCGCGAGTGGAAGAACTGGGCACCGTGTTGCAAACTATTGAGTTCCAACACTTTAAGATATGGTTTCCAAAAGTTCAACTTTTAGCTTGCAAAAGTTGAACTTTCAGGCGATGAAAGTTGAACTTTTAGGACGCAAAAGTTCAACTTTTGGAAAGCGATAGTTCAACTACATATTTATACACCCTTTTCTGTATGTTTATACAACGGTTACCAATGACCAAAAAGTCCTGTTTTTTCCAAATCCTTTACGGAAGAAATCGGTACACCGACCATCTCCTTATCAACAGAACAGGGACAGTTCCTACGTTGCGTAAGAACTGTCCCTATACATTATCGTCTATGCTATATCAGAATGGCAGGTCGTCAGCACTCTCACCCTCTGCCGTCTCGGGGAACGGAACAGCATCTTGAGCAGGCGCAGCTGCAGGAGCCTCAGCCGAGGCAGCAGGAGCGGTCGCTGGAGCAGCCGCAGGAGCCACGGGCTGAACGGGCTGAATCGTTGACGGATCAACCAAGCGCACATCGTATGCACGAATCGAGTTATACCAACGTCCCTGATACTCATGGGCATCAATATCGAAAGACACCATCACTTCTTGTCCTTCCTGGACATTAAATCGTTGCAGACGATCTTCTCCCCAAACAGAGAAAACCATCTTCTTCGGATATGCATCATGTGTCTCCAACACAAAATCCTGAGCTTTCCATGGTCCGCGCGCAGACTCACCTTCCCTTGCAGGCAATGCTGCAATAATTCTTCCTTGTAAATCCATTTCTGTTAATTCTTTAATGATTGATGTCTCCGTGGAGACACTGGTTTTTTACTCTAAAATTCTTTTTCGTTTGCGAAATTACTAAAATTGTTCTAAAAAGAAAAACTTTTCCTTTGTTTTTTTGTTCAAAACAATGCTTTTTTGTATTTTTGTGGTCAATATAGAAATCAATATAAAAAATATAAGAAAGAAAAATAGACCATGAAATTTACATTATCAAGTACAGCCCTTAGCAGTCGGCTTTCAACACTCTCAAGAGTTATTAACAGCAAGAACTCCCTCCCCATCCTGGAGTGCTTCTTGTTTGAAGTTGAGAACAACCAGCTTACTATCACTGCATCAGACAGTGAAAACGTGATGAAGTCTATCCTTCCGCTGGACACATGCGACGGTGACGGAAACTTCTGTGTTTCAAACCGCACCATTCTCGATTCAGTAAAGGAGTTGCCGGAACAACCGCTCACATTTGAGATTGACCTGACTAATTTCACGATTAAAGTGGTTTACCAGAATGGTGTGTATAACTTCACAGCGCAGAAGGCTGAGGAGTTCCCACGCATTCAGCCGATTACGGAGAATGCTACAGAAATCGTCATCGACTCATCTGTCCTGAACAACAATATCACCCGTACTCTTTTTGCTACGGCACAAGATGAGTTGCGCCCTGTCATGAACGGCATCTACTTTGACTTGACGCCGGACAGCCTCGCCATTGTTGCCAGTGACGGTCATAAACTCGTACGCAACAAGAACTTCAGCATCAAGAACGACACCCCCGCATCATTTAATCTGCCGAAGAAGCCCGCCATGCTTCTGAAAGGCGTGCTGGGCAAGGACGGTGGAGACGTCACCATCAAGTTCGATGACAAAAATGCTGAAATCATTTATTCCGAAGGCATTCTTTCATGTCGCCTGTTGGCAGGACGCTATCCGAACTACAACTCGGTGATTCCTCAGAACAACCCGAACAAAATGACCATCGACCGGCGTTCGCTCATCGGCGCACTTCGCCGTGTCCTCCCGTTCGCCAGCGAGTCGAGCCAACTCATCCGCTTCCATGTGGAGACAGGAAAGCTGGAACTTTCTTCTGAAGACATCGATTTCGCAACAAGCGCAAAAGAGAACCTCACATGCGAGTACAGCGGTCAGCCGATGAGCATCGGCTTCAAGGGCCCGAGCCTGACCGAGATTCTCAACAACCTGGAAAGCGACGAAGTGGTTGTAGAATTGGCAGACCCCAGCCGCGCAGGTGTCATCGTTCCCGTCACACAACCAGAGAACGAGGACGTGCTGATGCTGATCATGCCAATGCTGCTGAACGACTAATAGTATCTAATCACACAGGGTGGAACTATGGGACACGGACTTTTCAACGTTCCATTGTTTCACCCTTTCCTATATTAAATAGTGCAATATGAAACTGAAATTGAAAAAGCCGCTGATTATCTTTGACTTGGAGACAACAGGACTTGACCTCGTGAGAGATCGCATCATCCAGATTTCATTCATCAAAATAACACCCGACGGACAGGAAACAAGAAAAAACCAATACGTCAACCCAGGCAAAAGCATCCCCACAGAAGTGGTTGCACTCACTGGAATAAGCAACGAGCAGGTGCAGAAGGCTCCGACATTCAAACAGATTGCCGCAGAGATAGCACAAGAGTTTGAAGGGTGCGACTTTGCCGGTTTCAACTCCAATCATTTCGACATCCCCATGCTGGCTGAAGAATTTCTGAGAGCGGGCATCGACTTCAACTTCTCAGACAGCCACCTCATAGATGTACACAGCATTTTTACAAGAATGGAACCACGCAATCTCGCCGCTGCATATAAATTCTATTGCGGAAGAAAGATGGAAGATGATTTCGTTGCACACAAGGCTGACCAAGACACGGAAGCAACCTATCGCATCCTGCAAGGGCAGCTGGAGATGTACAACCCGGAGCATCAGACAGAGGAAGACCGCCAGCTTCCAAACGACATGGAGGCGCTGGCAGCATTCTCAAAGACCAACAACAATGTGGACTTTGCCGGGCGCATCGTTTGGAAAGAGATGAAAGACAGCAAAGGCAACACCGTCCTTGATGAAAACGGGAAACCACGAATGCAAGAAACCTTCGCTTTCGGCAAATACAAAGGGACAGCTGTCGTTGAAGCACTCCGGAAAGATCCCGGATATTACGGATGGATACTGAACAGCGACTTCACGCAGGACACCAAACAAGTCCTCACACGCATCCGACTAAGGGACATGAAAGACAAAACATAAATCAGAAGAAATGACACTACAAGGAAAAAAAATCGTTTTGGGCATCACAGGCTCTATCGCTGCATACAAAGCATGCCTCATCATCCGCGAATGTATAAAGAAAGGAGCTGAGGTGCAGGTGGTCATCACACCAGCAGGAAAAGAGTTCATCACACCAATAACCCTCTCCGCACTCACCCACAAACCTGTCATCAGCGATTTCTTCGCCCAACGCGACGGAACATGGAACTCGCATGTTGACCTCGGACTGTGGGCGGATGCCATGCTCATAGCGCCATGCACGGCAAGCACGCTGGGAAAAATGGCGACGGGCGTTGCCGACAACATGCTCATCACGACCTATCTTTCCATGAAAGCACCGGTATTCATTGCACCGGCAATGGACCTTGACATGTTTGCGCATCCTTCTACACAAGCCAACCTGAAAACCTTGGAAAGCTACGGCAATCACATCATACAGCCACAAAGCGGATTCCTTGCCAGCGGTCTGGAAGGAAAAGGGCGCATGGAAGAGCCTGAGAAAATCGTGCAGGCATTGGAACATTTCTTCAACAAGGACCTGACACTGAAAGGAAAAAAGATACTTATCACGGCTGGACCCACTTACGAGAAGATTGACCCCGTGCGCTTCATCGGCAACTACTCCAGTGGGAAAATGGGCTTTGCACTTGCAGAAGAGTGCCACAAAAGGGGTGCTGAGGTAACGCTCATTGCCGGACCAGTCTCACTGTCATGCTCCAAAGATATTCACCGCATTGATGTTGAGAGTTGCGAAGAGATGTATCATGCAGCGGTTGACAACTATAAGAACGCCGATGCAGCCATCCTTTGTGCGGCAGTAGCCGACTTCAAGACAGCAAAGACCGAAAAGAAGAAAATCAAACGCGGAAAAGACGGACTCACGCTGGAACTGCTTCCCACGCAAGACATTGCCGCCGCACTCGGAAAAATTAAAAAGAAAAAACAAGTGCTGGTCGGCTTCGCCCTGGAAACCAACGACGAACGCGACAACGCCATGAAGAAACTGAGAAAAAAGAATCTGGACTTCATCGTCCTCAACAGCATGAGAAATAAAGGGACCTGCTTCCAAAGCGACGACAACCAGATATCTATCCTCTCTGAAAAAGACATTATCGATTACGAAAAGAAAAGCAAAAACGAAGTCGCACGCGACATCATTGACGAACTGGAGAAACGCATATGAAAAAACTGCTCTTCGCCGTATGTGGGCTCATCTTCTGTGCCCATCTGCATGCACAGGAACTGATTGCGAAAGTCAACATCAACCACAGCCAGATACAGGGCACCGATGCTTCGGTGTTCGAAAATCTGCAACGGACTTTGGAGCAGTTCATCAACGAACGGCAATGGACCAACTTGCAATTCCAGAAAAACGAACGCATCGCATGCAACTTCAACATCACCGTCACAAAATACGAAAAGGCGGACGACGCATTTACCTGTACAGCACTGATTCAGGCAAACCGACCGGTTTACAACTCGGCATACACCACCACATTATATAATAATAGAGACGCCGACTTCAATTTCAAATTCGCACAGTTTGACCAACTCGAGTTCAATGAAGAAAACATCGACAACCAACTGACGGCACTCATCGCCTACTATGCCTATCTCATCATCGGACTCAATCTTGACAGCTTTGCACCCATGGGCGGCGAAGATGTGCTCCAACGATGCATGAACCTTACGAACAACGCACAGAACCTGAACTTCCCAGGATGGAAATCGTTCGACAACGACCGCAACCGCTTTGCTATCATCAACGACTATCTCGATGGCGGCATGCAACCTTTCCGACAGCTGCAATACGACTACTACCGCAAAGGGCTCGACGAAATGGCAAACAATGTGGAGCGCGGACGCACCAACATCACGACAGCATTGGAAGAGGGACTGAAAAAATGCCACGAGAATAAGCCACTTAGCATGCTCCCGCAAATATGGACGGACTACAAGAAAGATGAACTTGCCAATATTTATAAAGGCAAAGGCACACAGAAAGAGAAGGAACTTGTCTATGACATTCTTTTCTCCATCAACGCCTCACAAAACAACACGTGGGAGAAAATCAAAGAATAGTTTTCATTATCTTTGCAGGAGATAAACGAAATAAAAGATTATGCTAACTCAACTATACATCCGACATTTCACGCTTATCAATGAACTTGACATCCGGTTCAACCGCGGATTCTCGGTCATTACAGGAGAGACTGGTGCAGGAAAAAGCATTATTCTCGGAGCTATCGGACTGCTACTCGGACAACGTGCCGACACGAAAAGCATTAAAGCGGGAGAAGACCGGTGCACGATTGAGGCACATTTTGACATCAGTAGATACAACCTGAGACCTTTCTTCGAAGAGAACGACATCGACTACGACGAGAACGACTGCATCCTGCGGCGCGAACTGACGGTAGCAGGAAAAAGCCGCTCGTTCATCAACGACACCCCCGTACAGCTCTCGCTGATGCGCGAACTGGGCGACAAACTGGTCGATATACACAGCCAGCACCAGAATCTGTTGCTCAACAAGGAGGATTTCCAACTGAGCGTGGTCGATGTGATGGCTGAAAATACACACATCTTGGCTGACTACCAAACTTGTTTCAAAGAATATCAGAACGCCAAGCAGCACTTTGAACAGCTCAAAGAGGAAATAGAAAAAGGCAGGGAAAACGAGGAACTGCTTCGCTTCCAGCAACAAGAACTGAACAACGCCGCTCTGATTGACGGCGAACAGGAAGAATTGGAACAGACGAGCAGGATGATGACCCACGCTGAAGAAATCAAAAAAAGACTTTTCTTCGCCGAAGATGTGCTGAACGGAGAGCGCAACCTGATTAACGACCTGAAGCAAGTGTCCAAAAACCTTGCGGAAATCATTGAGCCCTATCCCGAAATTTTTCCTGCCATCAAGCGCCTTGACAGCTGCTATATTGAGCTGAAAGACCTTGCTGAGGATATTGCCGACAAGGCAGAGAGCATCGATTTCGATGGAGAACGACTCAGACTGACTGACGACAGACTCAGCACCATATACAGCTTACAGCAGAAATATCATGCCGCCTCCGTCCGAGAACTGATTGATATCAAGGAATCTTTGGAGGAACAGTTGAACCACATAGACCATAGTGACGAGACGTTGCGCGAAGCGGAACAACAGATGCTTTCCTTACATGAGCAATGTAAGCAGAAAGGCGATGCCCTCTCCACCTCACGCAAGAAGGCTGCACGAAAGATTGAGGAAGAGATGGGCAAACGACTCATCCCGCTCGGCATCCCGAACGTACGTTTCCAAATCACGCTCGAGGAAAAGCAACTGAGTGCGAATGGTATTGACAAAGTGGCGTTTATGTTCAGCGCCAACAAGAATGCACCCCTGCAACCAGTCTCACAAGTTGCATCCGGCGGAGAAATTGCCCGCGTCATGCTCTCACTGAAAGCCATGATTAGCGGGGCTGTCAAACTGCCTACGATTATTTTTGATGAGATTGACACTGGTGTGAGCGGTGCCATTGCAGAGAAGATGGCGCGCATTATGCAGGAGATGGGAATGAACGACCGGCAAGTCATCAGCATCACCCACCTGCCACAGATTGCAGCAATGGGCACAACCCACTACAAAGTGTTCAAGGAAGACACGAAAGACGAGACCATCAGCAACATGCTGCAACTCTCAGCAGAAGAGCGTGTCAGCGAGATAGCCCAGATGCTCAGCGGAAGCGACATCACCCAGGAAGCCATCAACAATGCAAGGTCATTGCTCAAACAGGCTTCCTCCACACAATAGACCTTCTTTTAGAACTCCCTCTATACCAGTTCACAAATGCCACTGGGCACTTTTCGCTTCAGCACATCGAGCTGAAAGTCTGCACCGACGATAATACCATGACTACGCAAGACCTGTTCTACCGTCTTGCGCGCCAGTTCCGGATGATTGTTTTCCTCGCTCAAATGACAAAGCCACACATGGCGGAGCGCAGGAGTAGCCGCACTGACGAGCGCCTCTCCACAACATTTATTGCTCAGATGGCCGGATGGTCCCTCTATCCTTACCTTCAGATGGGGAGGGTAATTTCCCGTCCGCAACATCTCTTCGTCATAATTTGCCTCCAGAATCAGATAGTTTGCTGTTGAAATATACTGCAACATCTCCTCCGTCACATGTCCGACATCGGTCATCAGGCAAAACACAATCCCCTCACATTCAATCTGATAACCGACATTCTCCGAACTATCGTGTGGCACATCAAAAGACGTAACCTTGAAATCGCCGAGCTGCACCGTCTCTCCCTTCTCTATATAGCGCACATATTCCGGCTGTATATTGCGATGGATGCAATAGTTTCCCGTGATGCCCTTATGCACTTTCTCCGTCGCATAGACAGGAAGATGATAGTCACCGCTGATGCTGCCGACCGATTTAATGTGGTCAGCATGGTCATGCGTGATAAGTACGTGATGGATATTATGGAGCGAAAGCTCGTACTCCTGAAAGCGTTTCTTCAGGCTACGCATCCCCACCCCGATGTCTATTAAGAGTCCGTCCTTCTCTGTGAAAAGATAGTAGCAATTGCCGCTGCTTCCACTTCCAAACGATATAAATTTCAGCATTTGTGACAAATTTTGTGCAAAAGTAGCAAAAAGATTGGATATAATTCGTACCTTTGACGTGATTTAATACTTCGAACATGAAAAATTCCCTAATATGCCTCATGCTTGTGCTCTTTGCCGGCTGCACTCAGGAGAAGAGCAGCAAACAGTTGTTGGAAGAGCGCGCCGACAGCTTTTCCACTGCCTTTTTCAACTATCAGTTCAAAGAGGCAATGAAACATGTGGATGAGGAGTCTGAGAAATGGCTTCAATATGTTGCCACCAATGTCACGCAAGAGGATGTGGATATCCTTCGGACACAAGAGGAAGGGGCATCTGTCAGTGTGGATGACATCATGTTTGTTGATCCGCAGGAGACCAATGCCGATATCCGCATCACCGTCCATAACTTTCTATGGCACGACAGCATCGGAAAGCCCGGACGAATCATCGACGAAGCGCAATTCATGTTGAAAGCATATCAGGAAGGAAGTGACTGGCGCATCAGAATGGTAGGCCTACCGCAAAGTGGAAAGTGAAGTCGCGGCTCCATTTCGGATGTAAGAGCGGATAGTGCTCGCGAGAATTCTCATACGCAGGATTTATCGCTTTCATGCCCGCATCGAAACGCAGGATGAAATAGTCAAAGTTCAACCGCAATCCCAACCCATATGATACAGCAATCTGCTTATAGAACTTGTCAAAACGGAATTCTCCACCTGGTTGCTCATCGTATTTCCGTATGGTCCAGATGTTACCCGCATCAATAAACAACGCCCCGTTGATTTTCCAGAACAGGAAAGTACGGTATTCCACGTTCAAATCCAGTTTGATGTCGCCCGTCTGATTGATAAAATCTATTCCACCGTTGGTACCGCGGTATGTTCCTGGTCCCAATCGCCTCACTCCCCAGCCACGGACAGAGTTGGCACCGCCTGAGAAGTAACGCTTCTCAAAAGGCAGAATCTTACTGTTACCATAAGGATATGCCACACCTATACCTCCATGCAGAACGAGTGAATTGTGGGTATCGAACTGAAACACGCGGGTATAATCAAAATCGACTTTCACATATTGCGCATAAGCTATATTAAATAATGTGTACTGCCCGTCGGTATTTTTTTTGAAGGAGAACAGGTTTGAAGAGAGGTTCAGCAGGTTGCCTGCCGTTTCGAAATTGGCTTTCAAGGCGCGTACGCCATTATTGTAGGACAAGCCGAAACCTATCTTCATGATGAACAGGTCCTCATAATTATAGCGCAATATGGCGTTCCTACTGCTCACGCTGTCCAGATACTCATGCTTGAATGTCTCGGAAATCCACGGCATATAGATATAGTTCATATCCAGCAGATCCAGCTTATAGGTCGTGTGATGATGGGGCTCTCCCCACCGATAGCGCCATCCGGCGGAAAAGACCCGTCGATGGAACTCTGGACGGTTCTGAAGATTGTAGCTGAGCGACACTTCCGATGTGGCATTGATATTACGGCGGAAACTGCGAGAGAGGAAGGGAGCTACAAAACGCGGGAAGGTCAGCTTTGTTTCCAACCCATACTCTTCATAATCCTCATTTTTATAGCCTTCCAACCCAGTAATAGCCTCAAAGGCACCGCGCAGCTGTACACTCCACATCTCCGACCCCTTGAACAGGTTCCTATCCTCGTAGGTCAACGAGACGGCAGCACCTAAATCTCCTGCCGTATTCGTCCCTTCCGGCTGGAATATGATTGACCGGCGCTTCCCCGTGCTCAGCTGTATCTGGCAGTCCAGCAGTGTCGTGTCAGGAAGTTCCGTGAACCTCACATTCGTATATCTGATGGCATTCAGACGGGAGAAATTGTTGTAGGTCTTTTGCAGGGCAGACGTGCTGAATGGTTTCCCCGACTCTATCGCCGTACTGTTCTCCAATACGCCTTTCCTGATTTTAAGTGCCTCACCGTCGGAACTCTGAAACGTCACGTTACGCACATGATAACGCGGATGAAGCGTCTCTTCTTCATCATCGTTGGCTTTGTATTTCAACAATCGCAGTGTCAGGTCTATCAACCGGCTGCCCCGCACGGTGTCGGCATCGAAATGGATGAAGTCTTTATGGAAGTGGTAATAGCCCCGGTCCGACAGATAAGAGGTTATCCGCTGTCGCTCCTGGTCCAGGCGGTTCACGGTAAAGGGCACCCCTGCCTTCAACTCATAAGAGAAATCTTTCTCCGATGACAGCAGGGCTGCAATGCTGTCGTCCTGAATGTCGTAACTGACGCTATGGATGAAATAGGGCTCTCCAGGGTGCAGCATATATACTGCCTTCAACTTCTTCCCTCTTACGTGAGTACTCAGACTCACGCGGGAGTTCATATAACCCATGTTCTTCAACGCCGATGTCAGGATTTCGCAGGAGATGCGTGCCTGTGCCGAATCGAAAATCACGGGTTCTTCACCCAGATTCTTGAGCGTGCGGTTAATCCATTTCAACGAGTCGCGCCCGGCGAGAGAATAGGTTCCCAACGGCACTTTGAACAGCGAGAACCAGCGCGAGTTGGCACGCTGACGCACATAGGGGAGCAATGCCGAAGCGTCAAATCCCTTCACGTCGGACTTGACTTCGACCTTCTCCAGCAGATATTCGTTCTCGGGAACAAACTTTGTTGACGAGCAGGAAGACACGAAAGCCATTACCAGCAGACAGCAACCGATAACCACTCCTAAGCAACAGCCTTTCTTCCTTATCATCTTATTTATTATTTATCAATACTAAGAATTTACCACGTTGACGGGTTTTCCCTCGATGAATGCCTTCACGTTGGCAGTGGCGATATCCATCAGGCGGACGCGTGCCTCGTAGGTTGCCCACGCCACATGCGGAGTAAGAAACGCGTTGGGAGCCGAAAGCAATGGATTGTCTGCCTCCGGCGGTTCCTGACACATGACGTCTGCACCGTAAGCGCCCAACTGTCCGCTGTGAAGTGCCTCCGCCACATCCTGCTCATTGACCAGCGGTCCTCTGCCGGTATTGATGAGGATGGCTCCCTGCTTCATTTTCGCAAGTGACTCCTTGTTGATTATCTCACGGGTGGAGTCTGTCAACGGACAATGGAGGGTCAGGATATCGCTGATGCCTAAAAGACCTTCGAGCGTTGTCTTCTGTATGCCTTCCGGCAGTTCACTCGCATTTTTGCTCGTACAAGCGAACACGTCCATGCCGAATGCCCGTGCGACACACGCCACCCGACGACCGATATTGCCCAGCCCGACGATACCGATGGTTTTCCCTGCCAGTTCGGGGAGCGGCGTGTCCCAATAGCAGAAGTCCGGATTGCTGCTCCATCTGCCACGGCTGTTCTGTTCCGCATAATGTCCCACCCGATTCATCACGTTCAGGATATGGGCGAAAGTCATCTGCACCACGCTCTCCGTGCTGTAAGCCGGAATATTGGTCACGACGATGCCTCGTTCGCGTGCGAACGCCGTGTCAACCACGTTATAGCCCGTGGCGAGCACACCGATATACTTGAGTTTCGGCAATGCCTGTATTTTACTTTTATCAAGCACCACCTTGTTTGTCAACACGATATCTGCTTCCTTTGCCCGTTCTGCGACATCTGCGGGGGCAGTCCTGTCATATATCGTCAGTTCACCCAGCGCGTTCATCGCATCCCACGAGAGGTCGCCCGGGTTCATTCCGTATCCGTCTAAAACTACGATTTTCATATTTCTCGTCTTTTTTTGTTATTCTTCTTTATATCGTTCCTTCCAGCATTTCAGCATCTGCTGGTAGAGTTTCTCTTCCGACGGCGAATGCTGTGCATGCCAGATGCGCGTTGTCTTCAGCTCATCAGGCATATACTGCTGCTCCACGAAATGTCCGCCATAGTCGTGTGCATACTTATAACCGTCGCTATAACCCAGTTTTTTCATCAACGATGTGGGCGCATTCCGCAAATGGAGGGGAACCGGCAGGTTGCCTGTTTCCTTGACAATGCCCAGCGCGGTGTCGATTCCGAGATAGGCGGAGTTGCTCTTCGGGCTGGCAGCCAGATAGACAACCGCTTCGGCGAGTGGTATCCTTCCTTCGGGCCAGCCCAACTTCATGACAGCATCGAAGGCTGCGTTGGCAAGCAGGAGGGCATTCGGGTTGGCAAGTCCGATGTCTTCCGCCGCACTAATCAGTAAACGCCGGGCGATGAACTGCGGGTCTTCCCCGCCCTCAATCATCCGTGCCATCCAATAGAGCGCCGCATCGGGGTCGCTGCCGCGAATGCTTTTGATGAAAGCAGAGATGATATCGTAGTGCATCTCGCCGTCTTTATCGTATGCCAGCGGATTCTGCTGCAATGCCTCCACGGTCATTTCGTCCGTAATGACGACATCTCCCTCGCCTGCCGACTCAACGACCAGCTCAAGTATATTCAGCAACTTGCGGGCATCACCACCACTATAACGCAACATGGCAGCGGTCTCTTTCAGCTCGATATGGCGTTTCTTCAGTTCCACATCGGTCGATACCGCACGCTCCAGCAACGTCATGAGGTCTTCTTTCTCCAAAGACTTCAACACATACAGTTGGCAACGCGACAACAGCGGGCGGATAACCTCAAACGAAGGATTCTCCGTCGTGGCACCAATCAGCGTGACGACCCCTTTCTCCACTGCTCCGAGCAACGAGTCCTGCTGACTTTTGCTGAAACGGTGTATTTCGTCGATAAACAAGATGGGCGACGCTTGGTTGAAGAATCTGCCACTCTTTGCACGCTCTATCACGTCGCGCACGTCCTTCACGCCGCTCGTCACCGCACTGAGCGTATAGAACGGGGTCTCCAACTGATGGGCAATAATCTGGGCAAGCGTCGTCTTCCCCACTCCCGGAGGGCCCCAAAGGATGAACGACGAGATGCGTCCTGCGTCTATCATCTTCCGCAAGACTGCCCCCTCGCCCACCAGATGTTGCTGCCCGATATACTCTTCGAGCGTGCGTGGACGCATTCGTTCTGCCAATGGTGCCGACATAGTTCTGCTATTGCCTCCTTTTGATATTCCTGCAAAGCTACAAAAAAAATCCAACCCGTGCAAAGGTTCTTTCAATTATTGCAGTCCTACACTGAAAATAGTCCTTATAATGCGATTCCGGCATGCGCTCCTATTTGTCACTACAAAGCGTGAATAAAAAGTGAAAGTTCGATAAAAATGAACACAAACCCACAACGTATAAACATACGAAAAAGGGCGTATAAATATGCAGTTGAACTTTCACTTTCCAAAAGTTCAACTTTTGCGTCCTGAAAGTTCAACTTTCATCGCCTAAAAGTTCAACTTTTGCAAGCTAAAAGTTGAACTTTTGGAAAGCACATCCTAACACATTGATAAACAAATGTTTAAGGACAGACATCCAAAACGTTTGACTATGTATAAATATACAACATCGGGAAATGGACGACGGACGGCTGGACACGACAAAAAATCCTCGGACAGACACCCGCAAGAGAAACGTCTGCATCTGAAAAAAGAAATGAGCGGAGAGCTTGCTGATGCAGGCTTCCGCTCACAAAAAATTATGAAAAAATAAATTATTAGTCCAATTTATGGATAATCAGTCCGCTACGCAGTTTCGGCTCGAACCAAGTTGCCTTCGGCGGCATGATTTTTCCGCTGTCGGCGATGTCCATAATCTGCTGCATGCTGACCGGATAGAGTGCGAGCGCTGCACGCATCTCACCGCTATCCACACGGCGTTTCAGTTCCTCAAGTCCGCGCAGACCGCCTACAAAGTCGATGCGCTTGCTGGAGCGGAGGTCGCCAATCTGGAGAATCTCATCGAGGATGAGTCTTGAAGAGATATCCACATCGAGCACGCCAATGGGGTCGTTGTTGTCATAAGTTCCTTCTTTCGCTTCGAGGCGATACCAGTGCTGGTCGAGATAGAGTGAGAACTCGTGCAACTTAGCGGGCTTGTAGATTCCCGTACCCATGTCTTCTACGGTGAAGTTCTTCTTCAGGGCTTCGATAAACTGCTCGCTGGTGAGTCCGTTCAGGTCTTTCACCACGCGGTTGTAGTCGAGAATGGTGAGTTGGCTTGCCTGGAAACATACTGCCATGAAGTAGTTGTACTCCTCGTCTCCCTTGTGGTTGGGGTTCTGCTTTGCCTTCTCTGCGCCGACGAGTGCTGCAGCAGCCGAGCGATGGTGTCCGTCGGCAATGTAGAGTGCGGGCATTTTGCGGAACTCTTCAGTCACGGTCTTGATGTCGTTCTCGTCGGAGATAATCCAAAGTTTGTGTCCGAAGCCGTCGATAGGCGCGATAAAGTCGTATTCCGGTTCGGTGGCTGCATAGCGCATAATCAGGTCATTGAGCACCTTGTTGTCGGGATAAGCGAAGAACACCGGCTCGATGTTGGCATTGTTCACACGCACATGCTTCATGCGGTCTTCCTCTTTGTCGCGACGGGTCAGCTCATGTTTCTTGATGACGCCTGTCATATAGTCGTCCACGTATGCGCCTACCACGAGTCCATACTGTGTCTTTCCGTTCATGGTCTGAGCGTAGATGTAATACTGCTCCTTGTCGTCCTGCTTCAACCAGCCTTTGTCCTGAAACATCTGGAAGTTCTCAGCTGCCTTTTCATAGACGCGCGGATCATACTCGCTCGTGCCCGGCTCGAAGTTGATTTCGGGTTTGATGATACGGTAGAGGCTCATCTCGTTGTCGCCTGCTTCGGCGCGTGCCTCTTCACTGTCGAGGACGTCGTAAGGACGGCTCTCGACCTTCTCCACTAACTCTTTCGGAGGGCGGATGCCCTTGAATGGTTTTACGATTGCCATAGTTTTATTTTAGGTTTAAGATTAAATTCCGACTGCAAAGATACTGCTTTTTTGAGAAGTAAAAAAGCAAAAGGCTAAAAAAGTATGGAAAGACTTCAAAGCAACCTTAAGGACCTTAAAGACTTTAGAGACCTTAAAATCCTTAGCACCATCGAGCCCGCGGCTATTTGCTCGTCAGTGCCAATCTCAAGCCGTAGATGATGTGCAGTTCCTTTGCAGGTGCCCGCATATTTATCAGCGCAAGGCTGTCTGTCAGTTCGGGTGTTAAAACCATGTGTTCTGCCTTGACGGAGAAGGTGCCGCCAAGCACCACCGCCGACTGATTTGCGCGGAGAATGCTTTCTTTCTCGAGTTTCCCCGTTTCAATGGGTTTGGGAGAGCGCCTTTCCTTCATGATTTCTTCTCTTGAAGGTCTCTTGGGTTTGATACCCAGCCACCGTTTCACCTTATTGATGCCTCGAATCCATATCGACGGGATGGGTTCAGGATATTCCTTCACAGCCCACTCGCCCACGTTGCCCGACATATCGTAGAGTCCAAGTTCGTTGGCAGCAAGCAGTCCCACGTCATGAGTATGCAGGTCGCTGTTCTCTTCCGTCCATGCCACACTGTCCGCCTGATTGCTTCCGGCATAGGCGAAACCCTTGCCTTTCACTCCGCCGTGTGCTGCCCACATCCATTCGTCGCGGGTGGGCAGACGAAACTCCCTGCCGGTCATTTCGTTCAGCCGTTCCACAAAGTCGAGACAGTCTGCCAACGACACATTCTCCACTGGCAAACGCTTACCTTTCGTAAACGACGGATTGTTTCCCATCACTGCCTGCCACAACTCCTGCGTCACTTCATGGCGCGACAAGAGGAAAGAGCTGACAGGTTTAGTGCGTGTACGCGTCTTGCGCACCACACGCCCTGCCGAATCGCGGAGATAGACGAGGCGCACCATGCCCTCCTCATCGGGCTGCTGCTTGCGTGTTGCTGCAGAATCTATCACTGCAACCAGCTTCTTTTCCTTAAACACACCGCCCTCCACGAGCACCATGTCGCTCATCAGCGAATCCACCACGGCAACACCTGTCTCTTTCGGCTGACCGCCACAGCCCACCAATAGCCACAAAAGCATCGGGGCAGCAAACAGCATCTTACAATATTTCATTTCTCAATTCTGTTTTTTTACAACACCGCAAAGATAAAACTTTTTTATCAGACTGAAATGCAAAAAAGCGTGATTTGTTGCCGTATTCAGATATTTTTCTTACTTTTGCAGCATCTAACATTATTAATAATAGACTTACCATGAACAAACGCATATTTACAATCATCTGCCTGTTGGCTACATTCATCACGCTCCATGCACAGGAGTTTGAAACAGCTACGGAGGCTGTCAAGAACATGAAGGTGGGATGGAATTTGGGCAACACGTTTGATTCGCACAAGATTGGTGTGACAGGAGTGACAGAAACAGAAACCCTGCGCGAGCCCATCACGAAGCCTGAGCTGATGGAGATGATGAAAATGGCAGGCTTCAATGCCATCCGCGTTCCCGTGACCTGGTATCCGCATCTCGATGCTTCCGGCAACATCGACCCAGCATGGATGAATCGCATACAAGAGGTGGTGGACTATGTCATCAATCAAGGAATGTATTGCATCATCAACGTGCATCATGATACGGGACATAAAAAAAATGAAAATGACGGAAATAAAGGATGGCTCAGGGCTAAACGAGAAAATTATTTGAAAAACAAAGAGCTCTTTGAGATAATATGGCAACAGATAGCGACAGAGTTCAAGGATTATAATCACCTGCTGCTTTTCGAAGGCTACAACGAAATGCTCGACACGTTAGGTTCATTTAATTATGCATCATATGAAACTGACAAACGGATAGATATCACAAATGAACAAGGAGATGTTGTAGCACAAATCCCGTATGACGCAGACGTAGCCCAATCGGCTTATGATGCCGTAAACGCTTATGCGAAAAGTTTTGTTGAAACGGTAAGGGCTACCGGAGGAAACAATGCTCATCGAAACCTGATTGTCAGCACATACGCGGCAGCTGACGCACGCAGCCAAGGTACTTATAACAAAGAGCCGTTTGTTAAGATGCAGAAACCGGAGGACAGCAATCATATCGCTTTTGAAATCCACACATACCCTCCCATTGTCGATGACACACTCCGCTCTATGGAGTATATTGCAAGACAAATTGACTACATGGTTTCAAACATTGATACGTTTTTTGTACAAAGATATAACGCTCCTGTCATTATCGGCGAATGGGGAACTTCAAACGTGGATGCCGGATCGGGAAAAACCGACTACGATTTACATCGAGAGCACATGTTCAATTTCGTGGACTACTTTGTCCAGAAGATGAAAGAGAATGACATTGCCACGTTCTACTGGATGGGACTTTCCGACAAGGCAAACCGCAGTCTGCCGGCATTCAACCAAGCAGATCTTGCCGAAAAAATCCTCAAAGCTTATTATGGCGAGGATTATGAACCTAACCTGATTTCACAAAATGATTATGAATATCAAGTTAATTTCGCAAAACAATATGCAGAAATCAACTTAGCAGAAGATGCTAATGGACTTGAGACTAACTACAAGGCGATTAGATTGGTTTTAGCGGAAGCTCCTGCCAGCAATAAGGAATTACGAATAAGAGCTATAAAGCCAGATGACACTTATGGTGATTACAACTATGTCAGATCTACTGATGAGATATTGAACTTCAGTACGGTTTCACAATCTCCTATCAAAAAAATCAATCTAAAATGGAGAAGCAGTGGTAGCTTAACGATAAATATCAAACATGTTTATCTCATTAAACATGATGGTTCAACAGTTGAAGTTGTTCCAAAAACTATTAGCGGAGGTAATTCTACAATTCAAGCTACTAATGCCAAGTACATTAAAGCGAAAATCTCTGACCTAAAATATTCTACCCTTTATTATGGGAATAAGAACTTGGTCGTTCCACCATATGTAACGGCTACGGCATATTCGGTGAATGGAAAGAAGTTGCAGGTTGTAAAGACCTATGAAAGTAAGGATGTGATTCCCGCAGGAACAGGTGTGGTACTTACAAGCGAAAATGGAAACACCTACAAGTTCAGTATATCTGACGAAATGGGTGAACCTGCAACGGGCAATCTGTTGCGCGGTTCGGACGAAGCACAAACGACAACTGGTGGAGACCGCTACTATATGCTGTCGTTGAATGCCGACAGCGATCCGAGTTCTGTAGGATTCTACTATGCGAAAGCCAATGGCGCGGCATTTACCAACGGTGCCCATAAAGCCTACCTTGCGCTCTCTGCCGCACAGGCGAAAGCATTCAGCTATCCGTTCAACGAGACTGATGGCATAGAAACCATCACGAACGAACATCATAAGACCACAAACGGTATATGGTACACCATTGACGGCAAGCGTCTCAGCGGACAGCCAACCCGAAAAGGTGTCTATATCGTTGATGGGAAAAAGATGATCATTAAGTAGATAATAATATAATAGTAAAAAGAAAAGAGGTAAGAACGAATGGTTCTTACCTCTTTTGCTTGCTTTCTATCTTTTATTTATTTGTTCACCTGGAATTTTGTGTCACCAGTAGCGAAGTAAGCATTGATCTGCTTAGCAGCAGCGATACCTGCATTGATATTTGCTTCAGCGGTCTGCGCACCCATTTTCTTTGGTGTAGCGAAATAGCGACCTTCGAACTGAGCAAAGTCAGCATCAGCATCGGGCTTGATGTCGGTCACGAACTTCAAGTCTTCGCGCTCTGACATCAGTTTCACGAGTTCTGGTTCGTTGATGACTTCCTTGCGGGCTGTATTCACGAGCACCCCACCCTTCTTCATCTTGTTCACGAGTGCATAGTTGATGCTCTCCTTTGTCTCTGGTGTAGCTGGAATATGGAGTGAAACTACATCACACTGCTCGAAGAGTGCGTCTTGATTGGCAACAGCATGCACGCCAGCTGCCTCGATTACGTCTGCTGGGCAATAAGCATCGTAAGCATACACATCCATGCCAAAGCCTTTGGCGATGCGTGCCACGTTACGACCAACATTACCGAAAGCAAGAATACCGAGTTTCTTACCCATCAATTCTGTACCTGCCTTACCATTGAACAGGTTGCGAACGGCATAAACCATCATACCGAAAACCAATTCGGCTACGGCGTTAGAGTTCTGACCTGGTGTATTCTCTGCCACCACGCCATGTGCTGTTGCGGCAGCGAGGTCGATGTTGTCGAAACCAGCACCTGCACGAACCACCACTTTCAGTTCCTTGGCAGCATCCAATACTTCTGCATCCACCTTGTCCGAACGGATAATCATCGCATTCGCATCTTTTACGGCGTCAAGCAGTTGAGCCTTGTCCGTGTACTTCTCAAGCAGAACGAGTTCGTGTCCTGCACCTTCAATTTCTTTTCTGATACCGTCGATAGCTACTGCTGCAAACGGTTTCTCAGTTGCAACTAATACTTTCATGTGTTTTTAGCTTTATATTATAATATAATAATGTGTAAATCGAATGTGTTTTTCGATTGCAAAGATACATCTTTTTTTAAAGGTAAAAAAGTAAAAGCCTAAAAAAATCCCTATTCTCCTAAAAGTCTTTAAGGTCCTTAAAATCCCGAAAGACTTTAAAGACCTTAAAAACTGAAGATACTTTCCCTGTTCTACTGATCAGGAATGCTCCTTATTCCATATTCTCAGCTGACAACGACGCAGAAGGTATTCCCGTCAATACGAACGTCACGACTGAAGTTGCGCAGGATGGTCGTCGCAAGCTTGTTTTTATCGTTGTCAAGCACAGCAGGGTCAATCGCTTGCGGACTGTTGACGGTGAACTGCAACGTATCGTCTTGCTCCGTATATGCTAAGGTGAGACGCATACCCGGAGCTGTACCGAGGATGGCGAGCGACTCATCAACAACATGAAGCACGCTGTTAATCTGCTGACTTGACAGGTTGTAGTGCTGACAGAACTGCTCCATCTGTGCAATCATGGCATACCAGTCAAAATGCTCTGTCTCGATGACAAATGTCGTCTCGCGTATCTGATGTATGAACTGACGGGTAAGCTCGCGCTGCGGATTGTCGAAGAGTTGGTCAGGAGTACCGTCCTCATAGACAACACCTTCGGCGAAGAACAGCACGCGACTGCTCACCTGACGTGCAAAGCGCATTTCATGGGTCACCACAATCATTGTCATGCCTTGCTGTGCCAGTCGCGTCATCACACCTAAGACTTCGCTTACCATTGCCGGGTCGAGGGCGGAAGTGGGTTCATCGAAGAGCAATATCTCGGGCTCCATTGCCAAGGCCCGGGCGATAGCCACGCGTTGTTTCTGACCACCGGAAAGCTGGTCTGGCATAGCATTGATGCGTTCGGACAGCCCCACCATTTCGAGCAACTGTCTGGCTTTTTGCTCTGCCTCCTCCCTACTCTTACCAAGCAGTTGCACGGGTGCGAGGCAGACATTGTCGAGTACCGACATGCCGTTGAACAGGTTGAACGACTGGAACACCATGCCCATTTTGCGACGAAGCATGGGTACGTCTGCATCAGGCGACAAAATGTCTTGTCCGTCAATGAGAATACTGCCACTTGTTGGCTGTTCCAACAGGTTCAGACAGCGCAGGAAGGTACTCTTGCCCGTACCCGAAGGACCGATGACAGAGATGACCTCACCGCGGTGCACATCAAGGTTGATGTCACGCAATACGTCAATCGCGCCGTAGCTCTTCTTCATGTGTGAGATACTGATGAGAGCGGCATCCGTCTCCTGCCCTTCCACAAGGGACGGAGTTTCGGGATGTAAAGGATGGCGCTTGCGGCGAAGCATGAACCAAGCACAGCCACCTCCTAATATCACGAGGACAGGAATAATCCACCACCACTTGCCGTTCCCCTTCTCCACGGGAAGAGACTGGGACTGATTCGTGAGGATTCCCATTTCGCCTTTACGGACAAGGAACATGATGTGCGACTCGATGTAACCATCAGAGAAGAGCACCTGTTTCTGCCGTTCCTCAGTGATACTGATTGCTCCCATTGCCATGTCAGCCTTGCCTGTCTGCACGGCAGGTATCTGCGCAGCGAAGTCCGTCGTCAGATACTCCAGCTTCCAGTTGCGCCGGTTCGCCCATTCCGTCAGAATATCAATCTCCAGTCCCGACTGTTTTCCAGAGTTGATGAAGTTGAACGGAGGCATTGCCGGATAGCTTGCAACACGCAGCGTACGCCCTGTTCCCTGCTGCTGAGGTATCTCCATTGCCGACGGGTCGGTGGCATTACGCCAGCGGTCGTAGATTTTCTCGTAGGTTCCGTCACGACGGATGTCAGCTATGAAACTATTGAAATCCTGCTGTAACTCGGTATTTCCCAAACGGAAGCAGGCACCTATGGGGCTAGGCGGCAGACCGGCATTCACCGTATCTACCTTCGCAGCCAATTCCTTATTGAATATCACCGAAAGATTTTCTTCAGTTGCCACATCAATCTTCCCACTTTCAAGGGCAGCCAACACATCGGCTACTGAAGTCAGGCGCAGAATCTCGGCATCAGATGCAAACTTTGTGACAGCCATGTCTTGAATACTTCCAATCACAACACCGACACGCTTGCCTGCAAGTGCTTTAAACACTGGCGGGGCGGACGATGTGTCGCCAGTTTTTGCGGCTGCGTTTGCCTCTGCGCCATTCAGTACCCCTGGAAGGAATCCCACTGCTCCAGACAAGAGCAGTAGCACTGCCGCTACGACGGCTTTCGCTCGCTGCCGCTGAACCAGTGCCGTCAACAGCAATCCGATGAGCCACGCCATGAGGAAATAGATGATAGCAGTCACGATGAGGGGGAAGAAAGCATCGAACGTACGCGAGCGTATCAGGTCGGAGGCTCGCGTCATGTCTGCCACGGCTATGTAACCAACGATACTCGTACCTTTCAGCAGGCTCACCACCTCGCCCTGATAGACGGGCATCACAGCCTTGATGACCTGCGGAAGAATGATGCGGAAAAACGTCTGCCGTTGCGTGTAGCCTAAGGCTAAGCCTGCCTCGGTCTGACCGCGGTCGATTCCCTCGATACTGGTGCGCAGCATCTCACTGACATAGGCAGCCATATTCATGGAGAAAGTGACGATTGCCACCACAATGCCTGTTGCGTTCAGCGGTGCCATCACCACATAGAACATCAGCATGAGCAGCACCAATACGGGTGTGCCGCGCATCAGGTCAATATACACTTTGGCGATGCGCTGCAACCAGGCATGACGGCTCATGCGCATCCAACACACCAGACCGCCGAGCAGCGTGCCTAAAATCATGGCGCATAGTGTGATGAGGAGTGTTACCTGCAGACCGTCGAGTATCATTTTGTAACGGTCTTCCACGATGAGGTTGTTCTTGAAACTCTCAGTTACGCCGTTCACCAGACTCGCACAGCCCGTTAGCGTAGAACTGCCGCAGAGTAATAGGATGGCGGCGAGCATCCATTGCATTTTTCTTTTCATTTGTCTAATGGGATTTCCGGGTGTTGCACAGCCAAAGGCATGTCTTTTTGCGAAAGATAGAACATGTAAAGGATAACAGGTTTAGAGCCACGGTTTTCTCCATGATGGATGGTATTTACCATCTCAACAACAGGTTCACCCTCGTGCACCACTTTCTCCTTGCCGTCCTGTCCGATAATGGTCAGTTCGCCCTGTAGCACCACGCCGTAGTTCATCACAGGGTGGTGGTGCCACCCCAGTTTCTGTCCTGCCGGAAATACATATTTCACAGCCACCAGTTCGGGGCGCCCCTGAAAATAGTCGGGCAGTTCTACACCGTCCCAGCTCTGGCTGGTACGAATCAATTCGGTGGTTTCCACTTGTTGCGGCTGTTCCTGCTTGCAGGAGCTTACAATATCGGGGCTACAGGTATGGGCAGCGGCGGGCATCTTTTTTTTCATCTTCTATATTAGTTTTTGTTTATATCCGATTACAAAGATACAGCTTTTTTTTAAGCTAAAGAAGTAAATGCCTAAAAAAATCCCTAAAGTCCTAAAAACGAAAAAGCTCCTGACCGAGATCAGGAGCTTCTTCGATGATAATTATGCTTTTACGAGCATCGTTCCAGTCTTTCCTTGCAGTGCCTCACGCGCTTTTTCGAGTGAGGTGATGAGTGCGCGACCGCCTTCTGTGTTCTCCACAAAACTGATGCACGACTCCACCTTTGGAAGCATTGAGCCTGGTGCGAAGTGTCCCTCAGTGATATACTGACGTGCTTCTGCGACCGTCATTTGGTCGAGATTTTTCTGGTCGGGCTTGTTGAAGTTGATTGCCACCTTCTCCACTGCCGTCAGAATCACGAGCATGTCAGCCTTCAGATCGAGTGCCAGCTTGGCGCTTGCACGGTCTTTGTCGATTACGGCTGCCACACCTTCGTAGTCACCGCATCCCTTCTCTACAACGGGAATACCGCCACCACCGACTGTGATGATGACGCTGTGCATATCAACCAACTGCTCCACAACGGGCAGCTCGACAATCTTCGAAGGAATCGGTGAAGGTACTACGCGACGATAACCGCGACCGGCATCCTCCACGAAGGTATAGCCTGTCTCTGCTGCGATGCGCTCTGCATCTTCTTTGGAATAGAACATGCCGACGGGCTTGGTGGGATTCTGGAATGCGGCGTCGTTCTCGTCAACCACCACCTGTGTGACGATGGCTGCACAAGGTTTGTTGATGCCTCTCACGGCGAGTTCTCTCTGAACTGCTTGCTGCAGATGATAGCCGATGTATCCCTGCGTCATGGCACCACACTCGGGGAAAGGCATGGCTGGTGTCTTACCGTCGTTGTTGTGAGCGTACTCAAAAGCGAGGTTCACCATACCCACCTGCGGACCGTTGCCATGTCCGATAACCACATCGTAGCCTTCCTCAACGAGGTCAACAATCGTAGAGGCTGTATTCTTAACGAGTTCCAATTGCTCTTTCGGGTTGTTGCCCAGTGCATTGCCGCCAAGAGCTATTACAAGACGTTTGCTCATAGTTTTTTCTTTGTTTGATGTCTTTTTATAAAAATGAGAAATTGAACTCCCCCTCTAAACGGGTAGAGGGGGAGCCCGGATATTTCATTTAATAAATGGTCTTTTCTTACTGACCTTCAATTACTTCAAGGTTGCGTACATCACAGCCTTAATGGTATGCATGCGGTTTTCTGCCTCATCGAATACCTTAGACTGCTTGCTGCGGAACACCTTGTCTGTAACTTCCATTTCCTTCAAGCCGAACTTCTTGTAGATGTCCTTGCCGATGGTGGTCTCCAGGTCGTGGAACGAAGGCAGACAGTGCAGGAAGATAGCGTTCGGGTTGGCGTTCTTCATCACAGCGTCGTTCACCTGATAAGGCTTCAACAGCTTGATGCGCTTCTCCCAGATGTTATCGGGCTCACCCATTGACACCCAGATATCGGTGTAAATCACGTCAGCATTCTTCGTGCCTTTCTTCACATCGTCGGTCAGCGTGATGGTGCAACCGTTCTCCTTGGCAATCTTCTTACAGATGTCAACGAGCTTCTTCTCCGGCATGTTGGCTTTCGGACCGCAAGCTACGAAGTTGATACCGAGCTTGGCAGAAACAACCATCAGCGAGTTAGCCACGTTGTTGCGGGCATCGCCCATGAACACCAGTGTCAGACCTTTATAGTAACCGAAGTTCTCCTGGATGGTCAGCACGTCAGCCAACATCTGTGTCGGGTGGAAGTCGGTGGTCAGACCGTTCCATACGGGAACACCTGCATACTTAGCGAGGTCTTCCACAATCTGCTGGTCGAAACCGCGATATTCGATACCGTCGTACATGCGACCGAGCACCTTCGCTGTGTCTTCCAAAGACTCTTTCTTACCCATCTGAGACGAACCCGGATCGAGATAAGTAACGCCCATACCCAAGTCATTGCCTGCCACTTCGAACGAGCAGCGTGTGCGGGTTGAGGTCTTTTCGAACAACAGAACGATGTTCTTACCCTGCAGATATTTGTGCGGGGTGTTGGTACGTTTCAGATTTTTAAAATCTTTAGAGAGCTCCAAGAGATACTGAATCTCTTCGGTGGTGAAGTCCAATAATTTCAAGAAACTTCTACCTGATAAACTTCTTGGCATAATTTTTTAATTGTTTTTAAATTGATGAATATTATAAAATTGTCTGTTATCGAAACAAAGATGCTCCCTCCCCTTGGCGGAGAGGGAACATTTCTCGTATCTATGTCGGCTTATGCCATCTCCTCGAAAGTCTTCTTGATGATAGCGACAGCCTTCTTAATTTCTGCCTCAGTGATGCAGAGTGGCGGTGCGAAACGGATGATGTCATCGTGGGTCGGCTTAGCCAGCAGACCATTGTCACGCATCTTCAGACAGATGTCCCAAGCCGTCTTCTTGCCGATAGGCTTCGTCACGATGGCGTTGAGCAGACCGCGACCGCGCACTTCAACGATGAACGGCGACTTGATTTTCTTGATTTCTGTACGGAACAGTTTACCCATCTTCTCTGCATTCTGCACGAGTTTCTCTTCCTTCACAACGGTCAGGGCTGCCATAGCCACCTTGGCTGCCAACGGGAAGCCGCCGAACGTAGAACCGTGCTCACCCGGCTTGATGTTCAGCATGATGTCGTCGTCTGCCAGACAGGCTGAAACGGGCAGCACACCACCACCGAGCGCCTTACCGAGAATCACAATGTCGGGACGGATGCCGTCGTGCTGGCTGCACAACATCTTACCCGTACGCGCGATACCCGTCTGCACCTCGTCGGCGATGAACAGCACATTGTGCTTCTTACACAGGTCGTAGCACTTCTTCAGATAACCCTCGTCCGGAACGAACACACCAGCCTCGCCCTGAATCGGCTCAGCGATGAATGCGCACACTTCCTTGCCATGCTCCTTCAACGCCTTCTCGAGCGCCTTCGGATCGTTGTAAGGAATGCGGATGAAACCAGGAGTCAGTGGTCCGTAGTCAGCGTAAGAACTGGGGTCGTCGCTCATGGTAATCACCGTCACGGTACGTCCGTGGAAGTTACCGCCACAGCATATAATCTTGATCTTGTCGTTAGGAATTCTTTTCTTCACAGCACCCCAGCGGCGAGCCAGCTTCAGAGCGGTCTCAACACCTTCGGCACCGGTATTCATTGGCAACACGCGATCGTAGCCAAAGAAGTCGTGCATGAACTTTTCATACTCGCAGAGTGCATCGCTGTAGAATGCGCGCGATGTCAGACACAGCACGTTAGCCTGGTCCTTCAGTGCCTTCACGATTTTCGGATGGCAGTGACCCTGGTTAACAGCCGAATAAGAAGAGAGGAAGTCGAAGTATTTCTTGCCTTCTACGTCCCATACATAGATACCCTTACCTTTGTGGAGCACCACTGGCAGCGGATGATAGTTGTGAGCACCGTAGCGCTCTTCCATGTCCATCAGCTTCTGGCTTTGGGTTTTCACACTCTTGCTCTGTGCCTTGGCAGGAGCTTTCTTCTTTGGAGCAGCCTTAGGCGCTGCTGCCTTCTTTACAGGCTTCTTTTCTACTTTCTTTGCCATATTGATTTACTTTAAAGTTGTGATAAATTTCATTTAGGTCGCTACAAAGATACAACTTTTTCTCGAACTACTTTCATTTTTACAATAAAAAATGCAGAAAAAGTAATAATTTAATATATTTTTTCAAACATTCTCCTGCATTTTCTAAGTTTAGATCCAAAAATTTTCCTTACATTGTCCTCAATGATGTTCCGGCACGATGGCGAAATAGACGAGCTCGTCGTCGCCGTCGTTATACATAGCGTGGGAATGGTTCATGGGGCAATAGTGCACGCTACCTGCCTGCACATCCTCGCGCACGCCGTCGTAATCGAAGTGTCCCGTTCCGCTGATGATATAGACAATTTCCGAATTGCCTTCGTGCTTATGGTAGCCGCTGTTGGCTCCCGGCTGCAGGCGACTCATCATAATCTTGTTGTTCTCGTCCACCTAATTCTGTGTGAGCACATCGCCGTTTCCGCCTTTGAAGCCTGTGATGCGCTGCTGTTCCATCTCTTTGTAATTGATAATCATACTCTGTGTGTGTTATTGTTGTTTGTGATATGTAAAAAGAAATGCGGATGCCCATTGCTGCTGGACATCCGCACGCCTGTTGTTAACGTCCTTAGAAGGTGTATTTCAGACCAAGCTGTCCGCGCCAGCGGCTGTAGTAGTCGCTATAGTTGCGCACGGCATACTGACCTGTGAACTGATACAGTCCGCCGCCCTGGTAGTTGACCGGGCTGTAGTAGATGCCGAAGCCGTCGCCGTAGGTGTGTCCCCAATCTTTATTGAGGAGGTTGCCCACGTTGAGCACGTCAAACGAGAGTTCGATAGAGTTGATCTGTCGTCCCACCTTGAATGAGAATTTCTGTGCGAGGTGCACGTCGAAGTGGTGTTCGAACGGCAGGTTGTCGGCATAGCGCTTATAGTACTCACCGCGATGGTGTTTCATATAGGAGTCGCCTGCAATCCACTCTTTGAGCAACTGTCGCTGCATATCTTCGGTCAGCGGCTGACGGTTGTAGGTGGTTGCCTCGAAGCGCATCTGGTCGATCTGCTCGTCGGTCGGGATGAAGAAGAGGTCGTTTCCGTTCTGTCCGTCGCCGTTCACGTCGCCGTAATAGTATATCGTGTAAGGACTTCCGCTCTTACCCTGATAGATGAGTCCGACGGTCGTGGTCCATGCCTTGTTGTGTCCGTATCCGATGCGATAGAATGCCGAAGCCTGTACGCGGTGAGGCACGTTGAAGGCACTGAATCCGAGCTCGGGATCGTTCGGGTTGCGATAGGTGTAGTTGTAGCGGAAGTTGCTCTCTGCCACCGACGAAGAACCGTTGTTGACGGTCATTGAGCGTGTCCACGTGTAGGATGCCATCAGGTCGAGTCCGAAGTTGAAATGCTTCTCGGCTTTCAGTGAGAGGTTCACCGTATAACCCTTAGACGTGTTGTAGAGTCCATAGACATGTGAGAAGTCCGTTCCGCCGGTGGTTGACTGCATCATCGGTCGGTTGTCCCACATGTAGCCGTAGGTCTGTCCGAAGGTCTGTCCTGTCTCTTCGATGGTCAGGTCTTTATAGTAGATGTCGTTGAGGGTTTTCGAGTAGATGGCTTCTGCCGTCCAGTTGATGCCTCCGAGCGTGAAATCGAATCCGAGGTTGGCGCGGAAGTTCTGCGCAAACCTGAACTTGTCATCATATACATTGATAATCTGGCTGCCTTCCGTTGCTCTCAGCAGCTGCGCGTTGGCATCCTGTCCGTTCGGGTCGAGAATCAGATTGATGCCCTTCGGGTTCATCACGTTATAGGTAGAGAGCTGGACTCCCGTGTTCGAATAGTTGTTGCTGATCCACACAAACGGGATGCGACCGGTGAAGATACCGGCACCTCCGCGCAGGATGAAACGGCGGTCGTTGTTGATGTCCCAACGGAAACCGACACGCGGGCTCCAGAGGGGCATGCTCGACAGTTTGTGGTTGGTCTTCACGTTCCATCCGCGAGCCTTCGCATATTCATTGAACGGTGCGTTCTCTGCCGGTGCATCGAAGAACACGGGGATGTCCATGCGCAGACCGTAGGTCAGCTGGAAGTTGTTCGACGCATCCCACTTGTCCTGTGCATAGAAACCGAACTGTCCGGCACTGAACGCTGCCTTCCAATGCGGGTCGCCCGTCACATCGACGTTCGCATGACCATAGCGGTACTGGTAAATGTAAGCATAGGTAGGATCGAGTGTTCCTGCCATGTAGTCATTATAGTACTTATGGAAATGGTCGAGGTCATTGAAATAGTAAGTTCCGTGTGCATCCTGGATATAGAGGTTGGCAAACTTATAAATCTCGTTGTGTGTTCCGAACGTCAGTGTGTGGTCGCCCTTGAACCATGTGAAGTTGTCTTCCAGTGTATAGATGTCCTGGTCGAGGTTGTTTGCCATTGACGAACGCTCGTTACCGATGTTCAGCGTACCGCCACGGCGGTTCACCAGATAGGTCTGTCCCGAAGCATCGCTCGGGTCTTTCAGCTGCGCACTGCCCACGTTGCGGATGTTGATCATCGGGAATGCCGTTCCCACATCACGCTTGTCGCGAACACGCACATAACTACCGCGCAACTCATTGCTGAGCACTGGAGAGATGCGGCTCTGCAACTCAGCCGTGAACGAGTTGGTCACGCTCTTGAACGGATAGCTGTAGTTGTTGTCGTTCAGTGATGTCGAACCGCTGGTATTGTTCAGTTGCTTTGCATTGACCAAGCTCCAGCGTATGCTGAACTTATTGAAGTCGTTGATGTTCCAGTCGAGCTTCACACCCACCTTCGTACTCTTTGTATAGATGTCGGGGTTGCTGAAAGCTCCGTCGTAGTTGTAGCCTTGCTTGGCTGCCAACTCCTTCACTTTCTCAAGAACATCATCCACGTTCGTATCACCGATGCTCTGATAGCCCTGTGCGCCATATTGCTGCACGTAATACTGGTCCATGGCACGGGTAGTGAGCTGCGAGCCTTCTGTTCCGTAACCGAAGAGGTTGGGATATTCCTTGTTTGCCTGCTCAAAGTTGGCAAAGAAGAAGAGTTTGTCCTTGATGATCGGACCACCGAGCGTCACACCAAACTGATACTCCGTCTGGTCGTCGTAAGCCTGGCTGTACTCACCGGTTCTCATCTTATATTTCTTTCCAATCAGGTCTTTGTTGTAGCCATAGCCGTAGAGTGAGCCGTGGAACTGGTTCGTACCGCTCTTCGTGATGGCGTTGATGGCACCGCCGGTGAATCCGCTCTGGCGAACGTCGAACGGAGCGACATTCACCTGAATCTGCTCAATCGTTTCCATCGAAACGGGCTGTGTACCAGCCTGACCGCCATTGCTTCCGCCAGAAGCCAGACCGAACACGTCGTTGTTCATCGCACCGTCAATCTGGAACGAGTTGTAACGGTTGTTCACACCGGCAAACGACATCACACCGCTGTTGGTCACGGTCAGCTGAGGATTGAGACGTGCCACGTCAGCAATACCGTGTGTGATGGACGGCATGTCGTTGATCTGCTGCGAGCTGATACTCATTGCTGCACCGGTCTTGGTGGCATTGAGTCCGCTCTTACCCGTGACAACGAGTTCTTCGAGCACAGTAGCATCTTCCTCAAGGCTGCACGAGAGGTTCTGCGTCTCACCCAAAAGCAGGTTCACATCGCTGAACACCTGCGGCTGATGACCGACGTAAGTGATTTCCACCGTGTAAGGACCGCCCACACGCATACCCTGTATCGTATAGCGACCGTCAATATTGGTCACTGCACGATAGACTGTTCCCGAAGGAAGGTGCTTGGCTGTCACCGTTGCACCAATGACTTCCTCACCTGCGGAAGTCACCTTGCCACTGATGCCTGACGTGGTCACCTGCGCAAAGGCTGCAACCACCATGAACATCAATGCCATGAGAAGGGATAATCTTTTCTGCATAATGAAATAAAGTTTTTAATTGTTATAATTTATCGTTGTTTTGTCTGCTCTTTCTCCTTCCCGTTGCCATTCCCAACAGACGAGAAGCGATGTGTTTTTATCAGCACTGCAAAGGTAAGAATAATCTAACGGATATGCAAACTATAACCGCTTTTTTATAGGTTTATCCTTTCCGCCTCCATATCTGAACGATTTTGCGCCGAATTGCCCATATATTGAGCAACGATACCAGGATGAATATCAAGATGCCCGTCACGACGGATGGCAGCAGAGAGCCTTCTATCTGCGGGAAAAGTATCTCAAGAACAGTGTAATAATAATTGCGAATCATCAACAACAGCACGAATGCGATGACGAGCACCACCACGTTCAACAGGATTGTCAGCAACTGATACGGCAGCGCCACCTGAGAAGGACTATAGCCAATCAGCAACAGGTTCTCCAGTTTGCCTGCATTCTTCTGCACCAGCAAATAGATGCTCAGCATGAGAATATAGAAGCTGAGGGCAGCAATGACCAGTCCGATGCCCATCACGAGGAGAGCGGTCATCTTCAAGAAATAGGTGGTTTTCTCCGCATCCAGCTTATCCGTTTCCACCTCATAGTTCTTACGATCAATATATTGTGCGATACGCTCATCTGCCGGATTGCCCACTTCCACTATCAGTCGCGTAGGCTGCGACGTGGATTGGGGCGCATAACGGGCATTGCTCCAATCCATGAACGACTGCGGGACGAGTATCGTGTTCAGGCGACTCGAAAAGCCGATGACACGACCTTTGAACAAATCATTGACACCGCTGCCGTGAATATCAATGTCGAAGTCGATCATCCCCATCAGTCCATCGCTGATTTTCGGCAACGAACGACTCTGGGCGAATCCGAAATTATACATATTTATATATACGCGCGGAAGGATAATGGGCACCTCACGGCTGCCTGCTTCATACTTCCACTCTTTCAGAGAAACATCCACGAACTCATCAGGAACACTCTCGAAATAGAGCTCCGTGTTGAGTATCCGCTGCCCATTCACGCCCATTGACGCACCAACACGATACTCGGTGGCTGTGAACACGCCGATGTTTTTCACAAAATCCTGCTGACGGAAGTCGTCAATATCCGAACCGTTGAACGCATTAGTGCGACCGGAAAGAGTCGTCCCCGCACCGATTTTCTTGCTCACAATCAGATAATCGGGCTTCATGAACGAGTCGCCTGAAGTGAACACTGGTTTCACGTCATAGTAAAACTGTATGCCCAAAAGAACGATCAACATGCCGAACAGATTGGCAAAGAAAAAGCCGGCAAACTGCGGGATGCTGATGTGCTGACGAAGAAGTTTCCAGACAAGAGACATATCTGCCGACGTTTTATAATTGAATAATGTGGTCGTAAGCCAAGTCCATGTGCTTACCAATACTCGTGATGATAAGTCCGGCACCCTGTGCCCGCACCTCTTCCATCAGAATCTCCCCCATCACGTGTGCGTTTGCATCATCCAGATGGCTGATCGGTTCGTCGGCAAGAAGGAAGTCGAACGGCTGAACCAATGCCCTGATTAGTGCTACCCGCTGCTGCTGACCGAACGACATCCGACCAATCTTGGCATCCCATTTCTCGGCAATCCCAAGCCGCTCAAACCATGCCCTGATTTCGTTCTTCGACTTGAAGCCCGTCAGTTTGTTCTTGATTTCCACATTCTCATAAGCACTCAACTCCGGAAACAGGCGCAGCTCCTGGAACAACTGGCTGACGTGCTTCTTACGCACTGCCACCCAGTCTTTCACTTTCAGCGAACGGGTATCTGTCGAGTCGAACAAGATACTGCCACTATAATCATCGCGATAGCCGGTGACATAACTACAGAATGTGCTTTTCCCCTTACCGCTCTCCGCTTCGATAAGATATGTTTTCTCCTTTTCAAACGTCACCTCTGCCTTCCAGACTTCAGAGACCAAGTCTGCACGCAAGGAAAATACCTGAGGAATAACGTTTCTGAATACGATTGTTTTCATTTCATTGTGTATATAATGGTCGTTACGTCGCCGAACAAAGGCGTCACGACCGATTCTATCATCTTAAAAGTTTCTGCTCCGATGCGAGACTTCAACGCTGTCATCGTGAGCACCAATGCCATTTTCTTTCCTTCTATCTTCGATTGAATCTGTGAAGGAAGAGTCTCTTTTACCACAGGAATGCCCTCAGGATGACCCCCATCATGATGGAAACGACCGCCATAGAACTGAAGACCGTCAGCCACGCCGAAGGGGAAAATATCCGTTCCCGGGGCGCTGACGTTCAAATCCAGGCAGAAAGTCTGGGGACCTTTATCACGAATAGCCGTTCCTGCAGGACAAGAGCGCTTCCAATAATCCACATCCTTCAGCCAATCAGTGTGGGCAAGTTGTGCCAGCAGTCCCACGACCGGCTTATCGTTTTCATAGCCAGAGATGATGGCAGCAACGTCACCATCAACACTACGAAGTATGTTGTCCATGTCAATGGCAGTGTTCATGCCCGCCAACAATGCCTGCAGCCCTTTGTTTGCCTGCAACATCGGCAACAGCGTTTTCCCATCACCATTCAAGAACAAGCCCAACAATGCTCCCTTCCACATTTTCCCAACATACTTTTCCGACACAGGACGGAACGACTGGAATGATTTTTTCAGAGCCTCGTCAATCTTGGTATTAAAAGAAAAAACATCACCGGCAATCTCCAGACATCCGTCCGCATTGGTCACCGCAGCAGACAACCACACCTGTGAAGCGTCAGCCTCTTTCGGAGCACCAATCATCAGCGGCAGAGCTGCAGCCTCGGGCAGCGCATCCATCTGAACGACCATACAGACGGGAGCATCTTTTCCTAAACGCTCAAAGACTCCCGTACTGCGAATGCCCGTTTCTTCATCAGCATCCAGATATTTCGCCATGCGCTGTTGCAACTGCGCCTGCTCGGAACTGCCCTTGATTGTCGGTCCCATCACCAACAAGGCATCGGAAGAGAAACCTATCAGCCAACTGTCGTCAAGAACCGTGAACTGATAGCCTTTGCGCTCCGTGAGCTGCTGACAACGGCGAGATGCCACGAAATGCTGCTCCAGCAAGCGGGTCAACGCTTTTTTGCTATCAACTTTTGCACACAGACCGAAAGTGCCGTCTGCCGTTTCAAACAGATATACCTTACTTGAAAAGTCCAAGCCCGCATCTTCCAGCCCTTCCACACCGAGAAGCGCTTGCAGCACATTTGTCCCGCAACTGGTACTTTCCCCTTGTTGGCAATCTATTGACAACAATGCGATACTCTCTCCCGGTATCACATCCACATAGTCGTCACTTGCACATGATGCAAGCAGAACGGAAAACAATATCCAAATAATGTAACGTCTCATTTCTCCCCTCTCATTTCTTCCTTTGAGTTGACTAATTGCATCATCATCACTGCAGACAGTCCTGCCGTTTCCGTACGCAGCCGACTGCAGCCAAGAGTAACAGGCACGTAGCCATTATCCATTGCCAAACGAACCTCGTCTATCGAGAAATCGCCTTCCGGACCAACCAGAACGATGATATCATCATCCGCCTCCCCGCTCCGTTGCAACTCCTCATACAGGTATTTCCGTTCAATCTCCTCATAGCAATGAGCTATATATTTCCTGCCTGTCCGCGGCTGTCGCACAAACTCATCGAACTTGCACATGGCATTGACTTGCGGTTTCCATGCCTTCCGGCTCTGTTTCATTGCCGACACGACAATCCGTTCAATGCGCTCGGCCTTCATCACCTTCCGCTCTGAGAACCGGCAATCTAAGAACGACAGCTCGTCAAAACCTATCTCCGTTGCTTTCTCTGCCAGCCATTCCATCCGCTCATTCATCTTTGTCGGAGCGATAGCCAGATGCAGATGTCCGCTCCAGCAACGCACTTGTTCTGCCTGTTCCTTGATTTCGTACTTGCAGCCGTGCTTGTCCGCCTGACTGATGAGCGCCTTATAAAAACTGCCGCAACCATCCATCAGACAGACTTCATCGCCAGCACTCAAACGCAGGACGCGAACAGCATGTGCTGCCTCCTCTGGCGGCAACACATCAGAGGAAGCTGCATTCGGAACATAGAAATATCGCTCTTCTTTCATCTCTGTCTCTCAACTTTCCTCCCGACGCTTCAACTCATCACGCAACTGAGATGCTTGTTCATAATTCTCTTCTTCAATGGCACGTTCCAATGCACGTTTCAGCATATCCGAGGTAATCAGAGTGATGGGTATCGCCACCTGCTGAGCATTTCCGTCATACGGAACACTCTGGCGCAACATCAATGCGGTGTCTATATATAAAGGTATGCCCGCTATCTCTGACAACAGCACGGCATCGCTCGCTCGCAAGCGCAAAGCCTGCTGCAAAGCCATATTATACAGATATGCCACCCATTCGCCATCACGCAACCCGGTAATGCGTATCTCAAACGACAAGTCTGTGTATCGGGAAATGGCTGTCCACAACACTTCCGGCAACAGGACATCCCCTTTCCCTCCAAGACGCTGGCGAAGGGTGAACTGGCGGAGCGTCCAACGGTCACAGACCACAGAGAGCTGACGCGTCTCATCCTCGGTTGTCAGGACGAGTAGTCCTAAACCGTCATTCCCGTATATTTCCGAGAACCCTTTGAAGCGCAACAACGTCAAACTCATCGTTATTCAATTCATTATTATTGGTTATTGAGGGACATTTCCATCACGGGACACGCCCCTATCCTTTTTTCTTTTCCGGATGGAACAAAATGGCAAAAGCGACACCGACCGCTAATGCAAAGCCGGCAAAGATGAACCAGCACGAACGCCAGTCGCCAAGCAGATAGCCCTGCTCGTTCCATTGACAGAAATGATTCACAATCTGACCGGCAGCAAGTGTGCCAATCGTCGCGCCAAGACCATTGGTCATCAGCATGAACAATCCCTGAGCCGATGCTTTCACAGAAGGGTCGCACTCTTTATCGACGAACATCGCACCCGACACATTGAAGAAATCGAATGCCACACCATAGACGATGCAGGAAAGGATAAAGAATATCACGCCCGGCATAGCTGGATTGCCCACTCCGAAGAAGCCAAAGCGGAAAACCCATGCAAACATTGAAATCAACATGACCACCTTGATGCCGAATCGTTTTAAGAAGAAAGGAATCATCAGAATACACAAGGCTTCACTCACCTGCGATATGGATGTTAAGAGCGTGGCATTGTTTGCTGCGAACGAATCTGCTATAGCTGCATCCGCGCTGCCTTTGAAACTTGTGATAAATGGACCTGCGAAACCATTAGTCACCTGCAACGACATACCTAACATTGCAGAGAATATAAAGAACAAAGCCATGCGCTTTTCCTTAAAGAGTTTGAACGCATCCAAGCCCAGTGTCTCCACCAAGGAAGCCGCAGGTTTCTTCTCCAGATGACAGGCTGGCAACGTATAGCAATAGAGGAAGAGCAACAAGCTCAAAGCACCCGACACGAAGAACTGCATATAGGTGTATTGGAATTTGTAGGTGCTCTCGGACAACGTGAAGAAGAAGGAACTTCCGTCCCACACAGCACAGTTCACAAACCACATCGTCGCAATGAAACCTATCGTTCCAAAGACACGAATCGGCGGAAAGTCTTTCACTGTATCCAAGCCATTATTCTTCAAAATCGTGAAAGCTGTCGTGTTGGAAAGTGCCAAAGTCGGCATATAGAAAGCGACGCTCAACGTGTACATTGCAATAAAAGCGCCTTTCGAGGGCAGTTCATTGCCAAAGCCTGCAGAGAGTCCCATATACCAGCAGCCCAGCATAGCCAAACCGGCTATCAGGTGGCAAATACCAAGCAGCCGCTCCGGACGCACATACTTGTCGGCAACGATACCCATCAGCGTAGGCATAAAGATAGAAACGATACCCTGAATGGCATAAAACCAAGAAATCTCGGCACCCAAACCGGCACTGCCAAGATAATTACCCATACACGTAAGATAAGCTCCCCAGACAGCAAACTCCAGGAAATTCATCACTGATAAACGCACTTTCAAATTCATATCTATTTTCTTTTTCTGTTGATTCTCTCACTAAGTCAACCATCTATATGATGGTTTATGTCTATGCAAAGGTAAAAAAAAATAGATAAAGTCAGCACTTTCGCACAAAATTTTATTCGCACTTGCATTTTTTTTCCTATTTTTGCAGTGCCTTACGACTCAAGAAGGAAAAGGGCGTATCAAACCACAAGGACTGACGACCTACCGTCAGCCTGTTTGCAAACTCGCAAATCTTATCAAAACAACCATCATGGACATCAAGAAAGCAGAATTCACACTCAGTAGCCCAACCGTACAAATGTGTCCGAACGACAACAGACCTGAATATGCGTTCATCGGACGCTCAAACGTCGGGAAATCAAGTCTCATCAATATGCTTTGCAACCGCAAGGGACTCGCCAAGACTTCGGCAACACCGGGGAAGACGCTCCTCATCAACCACTTCATCATCAACAACGAGTGGTATATCGTTGACCTGCCCGGATACGGATTTGCGAAGCATTCAAAGACAGTCGTGAAGAAACTCGACCAGATGATTCGCACCTACGTCCTGCAAAGACGACAGCTCGTCAACCTGTTCGTGCTCATCGACATACGCCATGAACCGCAGAAAGTGGATAGAGAATTCATCGACTGGCTGGGAGAAAGCAGCATCCCCTTCACCATCATTTTCACAAAAGCCGACAAACTGACGGGAGGAAAGGCAAAAGCCAACGTCGATGCCTACATGAACTCTCTCAAGGATAGATGGGAAGAACTTCCACCTTATTATATTAGTAGCGCGGAAAAGAAAATCGGCAGAGAGGAGATTCTCAATTATATCGAACAAATCAACAACGAACTAAAAGAAACGTCTTCGGGACAGGAATAAAACGCCCACACAAACGTTAAAAATCTTAAAATATACAGCAATCGTTGCTGATTATCGATTATTTTTACTACTTTTGCATTCGATTTTCAAGACACACAGGCGGTTTACACCCGTTAAACCCCTTTATTCAAATACAATTTCATAACAATTTTTATGTACTACAAAGACGATTTACTATCGAAGGATATCTCCGAATTGGTAGATATTGCCAAGGAATTAGGAGCTGAGTTTAAGTCAGGCGACAGCCAAGAGACACTCGTGTATGCCATACTTGAGCAACAGGCAGTGCTCGGTGCTGCGCAAAATCCGGCTGGAACAAAACGCAAGCGCACACGAATCGCTAAGAACAATACCGACCATGTATATTCCGTAAAAGGAAATGACGGAGAGAACCTTGATGTGAAAAAGAACAAAGTGGCGGCTGCAGAACAGGCACCACTCTTCAAGGATGAAATCATCGAAGAAAAAGCAATGGAAGAAAAGAAAAAGAAAACGACTTCAAAGGCTGACAACAGCAAAGAAGCTGACAACGACGCGCAGCAGCCTATCGCTGAAGGGCAGTCTGCTGAAGAGCCGGTTGCTCCAAAGAAACGCGGAAGAAAGCCCAAAGCTGCGGTCGCTGATACCCCGAAAGAAGAACAGCCGGTAGCGGAAACGGAAAATATCGCCGCCACTGCCAAAAACGAGGATGCGTTCATCGTTCCTGAAGCTGCACAGCCTTCCGAAAGAAACGAGAACGAAGAGCAGAAAGAACTCCTCACACAGCTGCAGGAAAAGGTCAACGCTCATAATGAGAACAACCCCGTAATGGAAGCAGAACCAGGCATTTGGGCGGGCGACCCCAACGACGGAACGGACTTTATTACCGTAGTTGACCTGCCTATCGAAGACAGCAGCGCGCTGCCGACTTACGATATCTTCGACAATCCTATCCGCCATGCAGCACCAGCACCGTTCATCCCGCAGAACAACCCGATGAACGACATGCGGGAAGAGATACAGGAGTTCGATTTTACTGACATCATCACTGCCAACGGCGTGCTCGAGATTATGCCCGACGGATATGGATTCCTGCGTTCAAGTGACTACAACTACCTGTCGTCTCCTGACGATGTCTATGTATCAACCAGTCAAATCAAACGATACGGGTTGAAGACTGGCGACGTGGTTAGCTGCCACGTGCGCCCGCCACACGACGGAGAGAAATATTTCCCGCTGACCAGTATCGACAAAATCAACGGACGCAATCCGGCAGAAGTGCGCGACCGCATTCCGTTCGAGCACCTCACGCCATTGTTCCCTGACGAGAAATTCATGCTGTGCGGCAACCCGGAGACGACCAACCTGTCAACCCGCGTCGTCGATCTCTTTTCTCCTATTGGAAAAGGACAGCGCGCACTCATTGTGGCGCAGCCGAAAACCGGTAAGACGATTCTCATGAAAGATATTGCCAACGCTATCGCCGCCAACCATCCCGAAGCCTATCTGATGATGCTGCTCATCGACGAGCGACCGGAAGAAGTGACCGACATGGCACGCACGGTCAACGCTGAGGTCATCGCCTCCACGTTCGACGAACCGGCAGAACGCCATGTGAAAATCGCAGGCATCGTTCTCGAAAAGGCGAAACGAATGGTTGAATGCGGACACGACGTGGTGATTTTCCTCGACTCCATCACCCGTTTGGCAAGAGCCTACAACACTGTGGCGCCAGCCAGCGGAAAAGTGCTCACGGGAGGTGTGGATGCGAACGCCCTCCAAAAACCGAAGCGCTTCTTCGGAGCAGCGCGCAACATTGAGGGCGGAGGCTCGCTCACCATTGTCGCAACCGCGCTCATCGACACGGGCAGCAAGATGGACGAGGTCATCTTCGAGGAATTCAAGGGAACGGGAAACATGGAGCTGCAGCTCGACCGCTCACTCTCCAACAAGCGTATCTTCCCTGCTGTCAACCTCGTGGCTTCCTCTACGCGTCGTGACGAGCTGCTACAGGATAAGACCACGCTCGACCGCATGTGGATTATGCGCAAATATCTTGCCGACATGAATCCGATTGAAGCGATGAACACCATTCACGACAGAATTCTTGGAACGAAAGACAACGAAGAGTTCCTCCTTACGATGAATTCGTAATCGTCGGTCAGAATAAGTAAAAAGCGGGGATGCACATCTGTGTGTCCCCGCTTTTTTCATGCCATATCGGCAACACTATCCGCCCGCAGGAGAGAGTATTTTTTATTATGTGGTTAGAGATTGTCTTCCACCCCACCCCTGCCCCTCCCCTAAAAAGGAAGGGGAGCGCCTGACGGGAGTATGTCACTAACTTCACTCCCCTAAGAAGGGAGGGAAATACCTGACGGGAGTATGTCACTAACTCCACTCCCCTAAGAAGGGAGGGGAATACCTGACGGGAGTATGTCACTAACTTCACTCCCCTAAAAAGGGAGGGGAGCGCCTGACGGGAGTATGCCACTAACTTCACTCCCCTCCCTTCTTAGGGGAGGGGCAGGGGTGGGGTCTCTTCATTCGGGCGGATTTGCTGCCCCACCCTCTACATATATAATAATGTGTATCCGCCTACGAGAAGTTTTCCGATTTGTTTTATTTGACTCTGCGCAGTTTCCAAACGATGGTACAGAGGCTGAATATCAGGAAATAAATCAATCCCAACTGCAACGCGCTGATGCGCAGCCCGTCAATCTGAGCGGCGGGCAATGATGAAATCCAGCGGAGTGCAGCGCTTTGGAGGGTGAGCAGGAACGAATGCCACTCCGCTACCGACAGCTGCAACGTGGGAGCGAACGAGAGCAACAGCAGGAATGGGAACGTGTAGAGAATCAATGTGGTCAGAGGAATGACAACCAGATTTGCCAACAGGAAATAAACGGAAAACGTGCCGAAATGGTAGATGACGAGAGGAGCAGCGCCCAACTGAGCCGTGCATGAGACGACGACCAGCGACCACAGCCACCTGAGTGGTACATAGCGCTCGAGAACCGTGCGGGACACCAGCGAATAAATCGGCTTGAAGAGCAGCAGGATGAAGAACACCGCAGCGAAAGAGAGTTGGAAGCCTACGTCATAAAGGCTGAGCGGATTGACGAGAAGCATGATGACGGCTGTGAGCCCAAAGGTGTTCAGCGAGAACCTGTCGCGACGGAACAGCCCCATCAATGAATAGATGGAAATCATCGTGGCGGCACGGGTGACGGAGGGTGTGAGTCCTACAATAAAAGCGTATGTCCAGATGGCTACGAGTATCAGCAGTTCGCCCACAAAACGGAAGCGACGGAAACGGAACAGCAGCGACAACAAACCGTAGATAATGCCCAGATGCAGACCGCTCAGTGCCAAGATGTGCGACGCTCCGCTGACCGAATAGGCATCGCGCAGTTCTTGGCTCAACCCCGACTTCTCGCCTAACGCCATAGCCGACAGGACTGCCATGTTCTCGGCATCGATATTCAGCACGCTCAACGAGGACAACAACCGCTGACGAAGCATCAATGCTCGCAGACGCACACGCTCAACCGCCGACATGGAGTGCAGACGGACGGACTCCTTCATCCAAGCGTCCCAATAGACGAAAGTCGTTGCGCTAAAACCGTGGCAACGCAGATACAAGGGATAGTTGAAATTCGACTGCCGGAACTGACGGGGACGCTCCAATACCGACCTCATAATAATGCCGTCGCCGACATTCAGCTGCCGGTAGCGATGGGCAACGGTGTCGCGCAAAATACTTGCCTTCACCAAACGTCCTGCATAGCGCCCTTCCACGAGGCGCAAATCGCAACGGACAATATTGCCGCGCTCAACCGGCTGACTGACCAGTACCGCCCGATGCACCAGCTCATCGTCATCGGGCGACAACGACAAACGGGCATCCTGCCGGCTCACGAGGAACGCACCGAGCAGGGACACCGACAGCAGCAAGCATGCTGTCTGGAGAATCGGGTATCTGAATAGAAAGAATGCGATGCCTACTGAAAACGCCAAGCCCGCCAGCCACAGCAACGGAACGACCGCATCCGCCATTTCATGCCCTAAGAATATGCCTATGACAAGAAAGAGCGCAATGCGCAACATGGGATAAAGTTGTATCTTCCCGTTCGTTATCATTCAAACAAAAACTGCTTTTCTGAACGATAAAACGTGTTTGCTGTCACCCTCATGCCTATTATATTACCGGTGTTCCTCGCGCAGCAGGTCGTTAACGGTTTTCACGGGGTTGAACGTTGACAGGGGCACTTCCACGAAGACCGTGTTCCAATCGCTCATGGCACCGTTCCACAAGCCTGGCAGTTCGAGCGCCTTCAACACCCGTCCGTCCTTGCTCTTCTCGCTGATGAAGCCTGTCGAGCGGTCCACATAGTCGGGCAGATGGAAGGGCTGGTCGCGATAATCTTTGATGGCGCAGACGAGATCTACCGGATTGAAGTGCGTACCCTCGGTGAACATCCTCTGGTATGTCTCGTTCGAGGCATCTATCTGACTGCTCTCAAGTATCTGCAGACTGACGGTGCCGTCCTGGTTATAGGTCAGGAAAGGTCCGCCGCCCGGTTCGCCGACGTTTCTCACCACGCCGCAGACGCGCATCGGTCGGTTCAGTTTCCGGTGCAGATAATCGGCAAGCGCCGCCCTGTCTTTCTGCAGTTCGGCAATATTCGGATGATGACAGCAAAGCGCTTTCTCAAGGAAGTCAGTGATTGCTGCGAGTTCGTCGTCCGAACAGCCGCCGTCGAGCAGGCGCAGATAGCTGAACGCCCGCTGCTGAAGCGACACCAGAATGCCTGCCAGCACCTGTTTGTAGGTGGTCGTGTCAGCCTTTAGGCGGTCGGGAACCACGTTGTCGATATTCTTGATGAACACGATGTCGGCATCGCGCTCGTTGAGGTTTTCAATCAGCGCGCCGTGCCCACCCGGACGGAACAGCAGCGAGCCGTCGGCGTTGCGGAAGGGCGTGTTGTCGGCATTGGCAGCCACCGTGTCCGTGCTCGGTTTCTGCTCGGAAAAAGAGATGTGGAAATGCACGCCGTGGCGCTGCTCATATCCAGGCACTTTCTCTGCCACCTTCGCTTCGAAAAGCGCCAGATGCTCGTGAGAGACCGTGAAATGGAGGTTCACCTCTCCCCCGCTCTCCGCATAGAGCGCACCTTCCACGAGATGCTCCTCCATCGAAGTGCGCGCACCCTCCGGATAGCGATGGAACAGCAGCAGCCCCTTCGGCAGATGACCATAGTTCAGCCCTTCGCTTCCCAACAGACAGGCAACCACCTCCTTATAACGCCCTGCGGCAAGCAGTGCGTCAATGCCCAATCCCGTATGCTGCAAGCAAGCAGTCTCCAGCGCGTCGCGGAATGCGAAATCGCCGATGGCATCGAAGAAACGCTTCTCGAAATCGGTCGTCGGAACGTCGTACGCCGCATCCAGAAAGGCATACAAGTCTTTGAACATACGGCTTGCCGCTCCCGATGCCGGCACGAACTTCTCTATCTTCCGGCGCGTCGCCTTATAGCGTTTCCACTCATCAATATAATGTCCCGTCTGCTCTTCAGTCGGCGCCATGATGCCATTGCCGACCGCAGCAGCTGCCGACAGACGCAGAAAAGGAAAACCCTTTCCGAATGCCTCCAACTGACCGCGGAGCATCTCCTCACTGATTCCCTTCCCGGAAATCTGCTTCAAATCATTTTCTGTAAACATATCTTTCTTCCTTTATTGGTTCAACATCTCATACATTTATATTATATTGTCTTTTTTCCTGTCTCATAACTTAGTCACATCAAACAGATTCTAACTCTGGAAGTATCACAGACGCATCACGATGCACGTTTTGAAGGAACATGCAATAATAGATGGGCAGATAGGTTACTCCTCTTTCCTTGGACACCTCCCGTTCATTTGAGAAAACAATCGCACGGTCAATACCGTAATCGGGCGTTTCGAGAAACTTTGTGAGCGCACTATGGCCGGTATAGTCCTTTCCCGACTTTACCTCCACCGGCAACACCTCCAATTTGTCGTGATCGTCTATCAGGAAGTCCACCTCGCCCTTTTTCTTGTTGTCATAATAATACAGCTTGAAGCCATGTGCCGCAAGCTCTTGTGCAACAACCGATTCATACACCGTCCCGAGGTTGATACTCTTGATATCTTGCAGCACGGCATTCACGTTCAATTCATAGAGGAAGTTGGTCAGCAAGCCGACGTCATTAAGATAAAGCTTCACCAATCGTTTTTGCTCCGACTCCACAAGCGGGAAACGAGGATTACTGACAGCCGACACCTCCAAAGCGACTCCAGAGCTGGTCAGATATTCAAACTCATCAGCATAATCGGAAAAGGACTTCCCTCTCTTCCCTTCAATATTCTTATATACAATACGCTTCTTTTTGTTTTCCAAATTACTGGGAATCAAATCGTAAATCTTACGTATCTTCAACTTATGCTCCTCATCATATTGAGAAGCATCAATGCGATAGAGATTGTGGATATCCCGATGTGTCTGCCTGACGCGAACCATATTCCTATCTGCCAGATAATTATTGATTGCCTCGGGCAAACCACCGACAAGCAGGTAATATTGGAATCGCTTCAGCAGGATGTTATGTGTAGCCTCATCCAACGGCTTTTCCTGAAGAAAACTATCTCGTATGTTTTTTATCCACTCCCTACCAATTCCTGTAGCCCAGAGAAATTCCTCAAAGTCGAGAGGATACATTTGTTCAACAGTGACACTTCCGAGCGGAACGGACGGTGTTTCCGACAAGGCAACACCCAGCTGGGAACCACTTGCAATAAACCGATACCGAGACTCTTGATTGAGAAATTTCAACATCGTCATCAAGTGAGGATAACTTTGAATCTCATCCAAAAACACCAACGTATCAGTCTTATCACCCAGAGGAGTTGAATAAAAGTTACTCAACCGCATATAGAGGTCGTCCGTCGTATGAACATCGGCAAACACCTGATTGCCTTCTATGTCCTCCTTGAGATTGATTTCGACGAAATGGGTAAACAACTTTTGCCCGACATAACGGATAAGATAAGACTTACCTATCTGCCGGGCACCATTGACCAGCAGAATTTTGTTGGGTTCTTCCATGAGGAAGCGTTCCAAGAATGGAGTAAACTTACGTTCAAGCATGACCAAAATCATTTAAACATCGGTACAAAATTACACATTTCTTATCATTTCACCAAAGAAAAATCCACTTATTCCGTTTTTTCAATGCCATTTTTTGCCACTTATTCCGTTTTTCAGAAGGCGAAAATAGCCACTTATTCCGTTTTTTCAATGCCACTTTTTGCCACTTATTCCGATTTTTCAGCATGTTTCCGAACGGCTATCAACTACAAAAACACGATTTACCACTCCATCGAGATGTTATTTTTTTTGACATTTTTTGAGGAGGCGTTTTAGGTTTCTTTACAAAAATTAACACGCCAGAAGGCTGTATATTTCAGTCGGTGGGCTGTAACGAGGGCGGAAGCATTTTAAGCGCTCCTGCGAAAAGTTGTCTGAAAATCAGCGAGTTGGAAAGCGAAAAAGCGGGGTTTATACGGAATATTTGCGCTGTCGGTTTGTGAAAGTTGAACTTTCACGTTGCGAAAGTGCCACTTTCGCATTCCAATAGTTGCCCTTTTGAACGCTAAAAGTGGCACTTTTGGAAGCAATTTTCAGCGTTTTTCGAGGAAAAATATGCATGTTTCGCATAATTATTCGGAAACTGCCGTATGTTTATACAAAAACTTCCGTCTCGTTTGTAAATATATTTCGGGCGAAATCTTTACATTTTAACAATTCAGAGAGGAGCCCCTCCCTAACCCTCCCCCAAATGGGGAGGGAACGCCTGACGGAAGAAATATAAATGAATTTATTTTGTTCTTCTCACTTAATCGTATCTTTGACTGACGTCCAAGATAGGCGGCGTCTCGGAAAAATGCAAATATATTTGCTTTTTCTCTCAACTTGCACTATCTTTTTATAAGATACTCACGCTCAGAAAAGTTCAAATAAATTTGGCTTTTCATTCGCTTAATCGTATCTTTGTCCCACGAAATGTGAATGTGATGATGGCGACGAAGAATATCTTGATGACAGAAGCGGAGCAAAAGGAGATTGCCGAGATTTTCGACAAACTGCTTCACATGCCGGCATGGTCTTTCACGAAAGACGATGAGGAGAAGTTGCGCACGCACATCAACGACAGTCTTGACAAGGGAAACATCCGACGCGACATCTTCAATCTGAACCCATTGCTGCTCGCCTTCCAGACGGCGCAGATTGCTGCCGAGGACATCGGCATCGGACGCGACGGCATACTCGCCTGCCTGCTCCATACGACCATCAACGGAGAGGAGGACATTCAAGAGACAGAGCGGACGTTCGGCAAGGATGTAGGACTGATTATCAAAGGGCTGTCGCGCATTCAGGAACTCTACAAGAAACATCCCGCCATCGAGAGTGAGAACTTCAGGAACCTGCTGCTGTCGTTTGCCGAAGACATGCGCGTGATTCTCATCATGATAGCCGACCGCGTGAACCTCATGCGGCAGATTCGCGACACGGAGAACGCCGAGAGCAAACAACAAGTTTCAGAAGAAGCGTCCTATCTGTATGCCCCACTCGCCCACAAATTAGGACTCTACCAACTGAAAAGCGAGTTGGAAGACCTGAGCCTGAAATACATGGAGCACGACGCTTACTACATGATTAAAGAGAAGCTCAACGCCACCAAACGCTCAAGAGACGCCTATATCGAAAGATTTATCAAGCCTGTGGAGGAAAAGCTGAGAGAGGCAGGGCTGTCTTTCCACATGAAAGGACGCACGAAGAGCATCCACTCCATCTGGCAGAAGATGAAGAAGCAGCAGTGCGAATTCGAAAGAATCTACGACCTTTTTGCCATCCGCATCATCATCGACACACCCGAAGCGCACATGAAAAAGCCCGCCATCAGCGAACATGCGCTCTGCTGGCAGGCATACTCCATCGTCACCGACATGTATCAGCCGAACCCCAAACGGTTGCGCGACTGGCTCTCCGTGCCCAAATCCAACGGCTATGAGAGCCTCCACATCACGGTGCTCGGACCTAAAAACAAATGGGTGGAGGTGCAAATACGCACGCAACGGATGGACGAAGTGGCAGAGAAAGGACTGGCTGCGCACTGGCGATACAAAGGAATCAAGGGAGAAAGTGGCATCGACGAGTGGCTGACCACTATCCGTCAGGCGCTTGAAGCGGGAGACGGGCTGCAGGTGATGGACCACTTCAAGATGGACCTCTACGAAGACGAGGTGTATGTATTCACGCCAAAGGGCGAACTGCTGAAGTTTCCGAAAGGAGCTACCATCCTCGACTTTGCCTATCGCATACACTCGAAAGTGGGAAGCGCATGCGTCGGCGCACGCATCAACAATAAAATCGTACCCGTGCGCGAGACACTCAAGAGCGGCGACCAGATAGAGATTCTGACCTCGCCGTCGCAGCGCCCGAAGCAAGACTGGCTGAACATCGTCAAGACGGCACGCTCGAAAGCCAAGATACGACTGGCACTGAAAGAGACCCAAATAAAGGACGGACTCTATGCGAAGGAACTGCTCACACGACGGCTGAAGAACCGAAAGATAGAGATGGACGAGGGAACCGTCTCACACCTCATCAAGAAACTGGGCATCAAGGAAACGTCAGACTTCTACAAGCAAATTGCCGACGGGAAACTGGACGTAAACGATGTCATCGAGAAGTACATCGAGGTGCGGAACCACCTGCAGAACAACACATCGGCACTTCCGCCGGCAAAGAGCGCCAAGGACTACAGCTATGTCAACCCCGACGAGAAGGTGGTGCGACAAAGCGAAGATGTGCTGGTCATCGACAAGAACCTGAAAGGACTGGACTTCTCGCTGGCAAAATGCTGCCACCCCATCTACGGCGACCCCGTGTTCGGCTTCGTGACCATCAGCGGAGGCATCAAGGTCCACAGGACGGACTGCCCGAACGCGCCCGAATTGCGGAAGCGGTTCGGCTATCGCATCGTCAAAGCCCGCTGGAGCGGAAAGGGCGCATCGCTCTATGCCATCACACTGCGCATCATCGGCAACGACGACATCGGCATTGTGAACAACATCACCAACGTGGTTTCGAAGGAAGAGAAAATCATCATGCGCTCCATCAATATCGACAGCAACGACGGACTGTTCCGCGGCAATCTCGTCATACAACTTGATGACACATCCCGCCTGGACGTCCTCATCAAGAAGTTGCGGACGATAAAGGGCATCAAGCAGGTGGAAAGAATCTAAAAGGAAGGCATCACTTCAACAGCGACAGGTGGTGCTCGAACTCAAGCAACCCCTTTTCCGTACAGAATCCACGCACCAACACAAACAAATAGTTGCGGAAAATATCACGCAAGGGGAAGTCGTTGTACATCTGCGACTCTATCACATAGCGCATGCCGACATCGGCAATGCGGGTGACAATCTCGTAGTTCACGTCGTCCCTGAAGTAACCTTCGCGAATGCCTTGCTGGAAGAACGCAAGCGAGTTCACCTTCTGCTCGGCACGCCGCTTCTCCAAATAAGCCACGACCTGCGGATATTTCTGCAAATCGGAGAAGAACAACGGGGTCGTATTGCTAAACGTCCGCACCTGAACGCGATAGAACTCTATCAGCATCTGCAACACGTTCTTTCCCGACTTGTTGAAGCTTTCCATGTGAGCAGACAACTCTTCGTAATATACCCTGAAACATTCGAAGAGCAAAGTCTCCTTATTGCCATATATCTCATAAAGCGTGCGTTTGGAAATCGACAGACGAGTGGATATATCGTCCATCTTTACTGCCTTAATTCCTTTCTCCTGAAAGCTTTGCAGCGCAGCCTTCTGTATCCGTTTCCGCAAATCCTTGCGATATAAATTAGAAGATTCCCGTTTGCTCATTACTTACATGATGTTGGTTTCTGGGTGCAAAGATAAAAAAAAATCAGAAAACTCGAATAAACTCGGAAGTTTTTGTATCTTTGCAGAAGAAAAAACTAATTATTACCTCAAAAAAACAAGACGATAATGAAGAAACTGATTATTTTCATGTCCGTCGCACTGGTCGCCCTCTCCGCATGCCGACAAGAGAGCATCGAGGCGCGGGCGGCTCGTGAGGCAAAGGAGTTTACCGAGAAGAACTGCCCTACTCCTCCTCAGAACAATTCGACGTTAGACAGCATCACGTTCAATCAGGAGACGCTGACCTTCACACGCCATTTCACCATGATTGGCGTGGCTGACAATGCTGAGGCGTATGTGGGAAGAGGTGGTGAGTTTCATCAGATGCTGCTCAACGACGTGAAGAACAACACCAACATCCAGGCGTATAAAGAGGCTGGCTTCATCTTTGAATTCATCTACCGCTCGCAAAAGGAGAGTGGAAAGGTGCTTTATAAGGACCGTATCACGCCCGAAGAATATCAATAGCCGGAACGGACACGAAACAAAAAGTGCCTCCCGGACAGTCTTCTGCAGACTCCCGGGAGGCACTTCTTCATACGCTATATATCAACAATTCAAGTTGTAGCTTCCAACTTTTCTATCGCCTTGCACAGCTGGTCGGGACAACTGGTGTCCTTGTGTCCGCAACGAATGCCGCTAAGCTTTTTCTTGATGTCTTCAGTCTTCATGCCACGCACCAGCGAACAGATGCCCTGAAGGTTTCCGTGGCATCCTCCGATGAAGTTCACGTCCGTCAAGATGCCCTGCTCATCAACTTCCACGTCGATGAACTTGGAACAGGTGCCGCACGTCTGATAAGTGATTCGTTTATTCATTTCCCCTACTCCGGCTTCATGTTGGTATAAACGGTTTGCACATCGTCAAACTCTTCCAACTTTTCTACCATCTTGTCGATGGTTTCGCGCTGTTCCTCGGTCACCTCTTTCAGGTCGTTGGGGATGCGTGTAAACTCGGCTCCCGTCACTTCAAAGCCTTCGCTCTCCAAGTGTTTCTGCAGCTCACCGAAGCTGGTGGGCTCGGCATAGATGGTGATTTCGTTGGTTTCCTCGTCCTCGTCGAACTCTTCATCGATTCCATAGTCAATGAGGTCGAGAATCAGTTCGTCCATATCCAATCCGTCTTTCTTCTTAAAAGTGAAGACGGCTTTGTGGTCGAAGAGGAACGAGAGCGAACCCTGCGTACCGAGGTTTCCGCTGAATTTGTTGAATACCGAACGTACGTCGCCGACGGTACGTGTGGTGTTGTCGGTGAGTGTCTCCACGAAGACGGCGATGCCATGCGGTCCATATCCCTCATAAGTCACTTCTTTGTAGTCGCTCTGATCCTTACCCATTGCGTTCTTGATGGCTCGCTCGATGTTGTCTTTCGGCATGTTTTCGCGCTTGGCATTGGCGATGATAGCGCGCAATGCCGGGTTCATGTCCGGTTCAGGACCGCCTGCTTTCACAGCGATAGCGATTTGTTTTCCAATCTTTGTAAATGTCTTGGCCATGTGGCCCCATCTTTTCAGCTTTGCAGCCTTACGATATTCAAATGCTCTTCCCATAGTTGTTGTTTCTATTTTTTCGATTTTTCGTAATGACGTGATATCGTTATAACGCTATTTCGCTATTCCTTTATCTCAATTCCGCATGCAATTCTTTCTTCAGGTTAGCGATAAGTTTCTGCATGATTGCGTCTATCTGCTTGTCGTTGAGTGTTTTCTGCTCGTCTTGGAGGATGAAGTTGACGGCGTACGACTTTTTGCCTTCGGGCAGATTCTTGCCTTCATAGACATCGAAGAGTTCGACGCTCTTGAGGAGTTTCCGCTCCGTCTGATAGGCAATCTGCTCAATCTGCACAAACTCTACGCTCTTGTCGATGAGCAAGGCGAGGTCGCGACTGACTGGCGGGAACTTACTGATTTCCTGATAGTGCACAGTGGCGTTGCGAACGGCCTTCATGAGTGCCGTCCAATTCAGTTCGGCATAGCATACAGGATTCTCTATCTCTGCCGCCTTGAGCAAGCGTCTATCTACCAATCCCATTATGACAAGCACCTTTCCGCCTCGGTTCTCGATGGTGATTCCTTTGGAGAAAATGTCGTTGTCGCTGTTCTTGAACACTACCGAGCCGATGGGCAGTCCTATGCGTGTGAGGATATTCATCACATAAGCCTTCAGTTCATAGAACGAACTCTGCTCGTCGGCATGTATCCATGAGCCTTCAACGCGCTTACCCGTCACCCACAAACCAAGCTGATACTCCTCTTTGTAGGCATTCATCGGCGACTCCAAGTCTTGCTTTTCGGCATTAAACCGATAGACGTTTCCAAACTCGAAGAAGCGCAGGTTCGGATTCTTGCGGTTAGCATTGTAGGCGATGCTTTCCAATCCTCCAAAGAGCAGTGTCTGCCGCATGACGTTGAGGTCGGAACTCAGCGGATTCATGATGCGCACGAGGCTGTCGGAGGGATAACTTTTCAGGTCGTCATAATAGGCGGCTTTCGTGAGCGAGTTGTTCAGAATCTCATTGAAACCGCAACCTAACAGCTGCTCTCCTATAAGATTCTCCATCTTATGCTTCTGGTCTTCGCTGCCCTTGATGACGAGCGACGACTTCAACTGGGTAGGTATCTCCACGTTGTTGTATCCGTAAATGCGCAGAATGTCTTCAACGACATCGCACGGACGCTGTACGTCCACACGGTAGGCAGGCACTTCCAACTCGATTCCTTCTGCCGTCTCGCTCAGGATTTTCATCTCTAACGAGGTGACGATATCCTTTATTGTATCTACACCTATCTCCTTCCCTATCAGTGAGTTGACATAATCGTATTTGAGTGACACTTTGGGGTTGTCCATCTTCGTGGGATATTCGTCGCGAATCTCCATCGACACCTTTCCTCCAGCCAGTTGCTTGCAGAGGATGGCTGCCTGTTTCAGGGCGTAGATGGTGCCGTTGGGGTCGATACCGCGCTCGAATCGGAACGATGCATCGGTGCTGAGTCCATGACGACGTGCCGACTTGCGAATCCATGTGGGATGGAAGTAGGCACTCTCCAGCACCACGTTCTTCGTGGTTTCGTACGTACCGCTACCCTTTCCGCCGAACACGCCGGCAATACACATGGGTTCCTCCTCGTTGCAGATGGCAAGGTCATGTTCGCCCAGCGTGTGTTCCTCACCGTCGAGGGTGATGAACTTCTTGCCCTCGTTTCGGTCTTTCACGATGATATGGTTTCCCGTCACCATGTCGGCATCGAAGCAGTGGAGCGGCTGTCCGTAAGCCATCATCACATAGTTGGTGATGTCCACGATGTTGTTGATGGGACGCAATCCGATGACGTTCAGTTTATTCTTCAACCATTCGGGCGATTCCTTCACCTCGCACCCCGTGATGCTCACGCAGGCATATCGGCGACAGGCTTCGGCGTTCTCGATGGTTACGTCGATGGGCAGGTCGTGGTTGTCAACCTGGAACTCGTCGCACGACGGGCGGTGCAGGCTCGTCTCCTTGCCGTTGGCACGGAGCCATGCATACAGGTCGCGCGCCACGCCGTAGTGAGAAAGTGCATCGGCGCGGTTGGCGGTGATGTCAACCTCTATCAGCCAGTCGCTTTCAAGGTGGTAGTATTCGGCAGCCGGCTGACCCACGGGCGCATCGTCGGGCAAGACGATGATTCCGTCGTGAGAGGTGCCTACGCCGATTTCGTCCTCGGCACAAATCATACCGTAGGACTCCACGCCGCGGAGCTTCGACTTCTTAATCTGAAACTCCTTGTCGCCGTCATAGAGCACACAGCCCAAATCAGCCACAATGACTTTCTGACCGGCAGCCACATTGGGAGCTCCACAGACAATCTGACTGGGTTCGTCTTTTCCCAGATCTACCGTCGTTACGTGCAGGTGGTCGCTGTCGGGGTGCATCTCGCACGTCAGCACCTTGCCTACATACAGTCCTTTCAATCCTCCCTTGATGCTTTGCACTTCTTCCAGCGCTCCCACCTCAAGCCCAATGGACGTGAGGGTTGCAGCGACTTCCTCGGGGGTAAGGTCGCACGCCACATATTCCTTTAGCCACTTTAATGATATATTCATCGTTGTCAGTTTTTCTTATATGTGTAAATTGATGTGCAAAGGTAGTAAAAATTCCTGAGACTTCAAAATATTTGAATGAAATAAACGGCGATTTTCAACATTCGCTCCTGACAAATATAAAGAGGCGGATAAAACACGAAAATTCACCCTGCATAAACATACAGAAAAGGACGTATAAACATGCAGTTGAACTTTCACTTTCCAAAAGTTCAACTTTTGCGCTCTAAAAGTTCAACTTTCATCGCCTAAAAGTTCAACTTTCGCAAGCTAAAAGTTGAACTTTTGGAAAGCGATATTTAACATCTTGAAATTCAGAAGTTTACAAGACAGACCCCAACCGCTCCACTCCTGCATAAATATACAAAAGCGAGAAGTCGCTAAACGAGTGATGTGATGGAAACGGAATGAGAAGTGTCGCCGAACTCAGGTTCAGAAAGATGCGGGTATGTCATGCTTTTCCACAAACGATATCAGCCATGATTTGGCGCTCGACGGGAGAAATCCGGTAGCTGTCAAGCAGTTCACCGTCGCTGGCGAATGCCTGTTGCAGGAACTGATATGAATCGCTGGGGTTGGCACCCTCTATGTATTTCCTGAAAAGTGCTTGTGCTTCCTTCACCTGGTGTGTGACCCAATAGGCGTATGCCGCGTTGAGTTGGTTCTCGGGAGTGTCGGGTTGTTGTTGGAGAATTTTCCCATACAGTTCGAGCGCCTCGCCGGTCTTTTTCTCACAGAGCTGTGCCCATGCGAGCAGTTGCATGACGGCGACGTTGTCGGGTGTGTTGTAATGGCATTTGAACAATACGTGTAATGCCTCTTTGTTCTTCTTTTGCTTGATGAGACAGCGTGCGTAATTGAGTTGGTGACTGAGTTGGCTTTCCTGTTTTTCGGTGAGTTGCCGGTATATCTCTTCAGCCTTTGCATACTCTTCGTTAAGGTAATATGCCTTTGCGAGCAGTTGCATGGCAGACGGCTGGGTCGCTCCTTCCAACAAGACGATAGCGTCTTTGTATTGACGGTTTCGGATGTGGAGGTAAGCCCTGATGTTTTGCATCTCTTGGTTGTCGCTGTCGGGGTAGTTTTGGAGCAGCAGCTGCAAGTCTTGATATTGCTTTTGTTTATACAGGAATCGTGCGAGTTGCGTCATGGTGTCCCGACAGAGGACTGCGAGTTGCGGATAGCGATAGAGCGTGTGCTGCTTGTTGAGCGGCTGGAAGGGATTGAAGAACTGCTTTTTGTCCCTATACAGATGGAAAAATCTGTAGAGTGTCTGCAGATAGAGCCGCCTGATGAGTGTGGAAGATGCCGGAAGGCTCTCTCCTTCCCCGTTCTCTGCGAATGGTGCCGGGAATGCATCCGACGAATTGAGCGCCTCGAGGATGTTTTTCGGTATTTTGTCAATCATGTTTGCGAAAGCGAGGGTGAATGAATATTTGTCGCTGTCGCATAACGATGTCTGTGCACCGAGTATGGTGAGCGGGCTGTTTGCGCCGAGCGCTTCCCTGGCTTTGCTGAGTGCAGGATGGTTGATGTCGAAGGGGCGGAACCAGTTGGCTATCTGGTAGAAGAACGGGAAGTTCTTCATGTGCATGAATCCTCCGAAATAGATGTCGGTGCCCGCCCGTTGCATGTCCATCATCTTCTGCATACTGCGTTCCACGTCTTCGATGGCTTTGTCTGCTGGGTCGGGATTGAGTATGTCTTGCAGCTGGTCGTCTTCTTTTTCGGTGACTCCGAAGGGTGTGATGTTGAGATTGCTGTTGTTGATGATGTTGGGCATGATGTCCTGCTGTATGTGCTGCTGGTCTTTTTCCGCGTTCATGCAGAGGTATATTTGCATTTGTAGTTGCAGGACTTCCTCCCTGACTTTCTGCTCGCTGAGGAGTTGTCGCAGTGTCTGCTCGATTTCGGGATAAATGTGCAGTTTGTTGTGTATGGAGAGCGCCCACCCCACCAATGCTTTCTGTCGCACTTGTTCATCGCCGGAAAGCGTATAGACGTTGGTCAGGAGGATGAATTTTCGGACGTCGAATATATTGATGAGTCCGAGCGTGAGGGCACTGACAATGAGTTGTGCGTCGTTGGTGTGGATGGTCGGCGAGAGTATAAGCTCCTGATAGAACTGTGCTGTCGGTTCGTTCCATTGCGGTGCCCGACAGAGTTGCAGGAAAAGCTTTTCGGTGTATTGTGTATGTGCCTGATATATCTCCTGTAGTCGGTCGGCATTATATCCTTGCCCTGCGAGAGCGATATCGGCTGCGAATGCCTGGAGCGTATGGATGATTTCCGCTTGGTCTTCCTGCTGGCTTTGGCTTGCTGCGACAGGATTGCCGACTGCAAGCCGGTAGTCTCCCATGAGTTGGTCGAGTTTTCTCCGCAGCGTCTGATAGAGTTGTTCCCTCTTCTCGTCTTTATATCCTTGCTGCATATAGTGTTGCAACAGCCGGTAATCATCTTCGATTTCGCTGAGTCTCCCGATGACATCGGGTATCGGATTTTCATGTATGGCGCCTCTGAAGCTTTCGATAGCCTGACCGAGTGTTTCTCCGGGCATGTAGCGGTTGTTTTCTTCCATGGTTTTCGCAACAGGTTACGGATGAATATGTTTCTTTGCTGCATCAAGAGCCTTTTCTTGCGGCTTGGCAGCATGCGTATATATGATGTCTGGCAATGCGTCAACTATTTTGCGGTCGATGCGCAATTGCTGCTGGAACCGTGCTGCATAGTTTTTGACGCCATATTTCCGAATGGAATCCGTGGCTTCGTTATATGCTTTGACGAATGCATCTACGTCTGCCTGTGAGGCTGCTGTTGCCTGACTCTTTTTGCCTTTTGCCTGGGAACTGGAAGTCCTGAAGGCTATGACGCCCAACTCCAGGTCTTCATCTTTGCTGTCGGCTATGACGATGCCCTTTGCGAGTCTTGCCGCCGTGGCTTGCGGTTCTGTGAACCATGCCGCATCAACTTGCCTGTTATTGAGCATCTTCAGACGTATATTCACGTCATTGACCTGTATCCGATACACGGGATTCGACGGTTTCCCCTTCTTCACGACGAGATCGGTGAGCAGGTCGGTAGCTGAGAATCTGGTCATTGCCAGATTTTTGTCGCCGAGCTGTTTTGTCGCTTTGACGCGTGCTGTCTGCGCTGCCAGGAGTTGCCACCGGGCGTTTGTTGCCGCTACGTATGTAAGCGGTATGCCTTGCTTTTGGATGCGCTCAGTCCTCACAAGGTCGGAGACGGCAGCCTGTACGCTTCCATTGATCAGCGCCGTGTCAACATCGAGTTGTGCCTGAAAGGAATGAAGCCGCACGCGCAATTGCTGTTTATCGAAGAGGTTGAGTTGCTGTGCCACATAGATGGGCAGGCAATCCATTGTCGGCATGACTGCTACGTGGAGCACTGATGATTGTCTTTCGGATGTCCGGGGCGTTTTCTTCTCCCCTACACATCCTGTCCCCATCAAGAGAACTGCTGCAAGAATGATATGGAGTAAATGGGTTTTCATCGTTTTGAAAAATGTTTTATGCGTGCAAAAGTAAGAAATAATTTTGTAAAAAGGAAAAATCTTTGTACTTTTGGGGGATTTTTGAATTTGCATATTTTTGTTGGTATTTTAACGATTATGGCTAAGGATAGAGTTGTTTATGTGTGTGAGCAATGTGGTCAGGAGTCACCCAAATGGGTTGGCAAGTGCCCTTCGTGTGGTGAGTGGAACAGTTTCAAGGAACTGCGAGTTGCGCCGAGTTCTCCTACCCCACGTCCAGCACATGGAGAAGCAGACGCTGCCAAGGTTTTCAAACTGAGCGATGTGTCGTCTGTTCAAGACGAAGTGCGTATCGACATGAAGGACAGCGAACTGAACCGCGTGCTGGGAGGCGGTATGGTTGTAGGGTCGCTTGTGTTGCTGGGTGGCGAGCCGGGCATCGGTAAGAGTACGTTGCTTCTGCAATCAGTATTAAGACTATCGGGTGTTGGCGTGCTGTATGTGAGTGGCGAAGAGAGCGCTTCGCAGTTGCGCATGCGTGCCGAACGTGTCGGGGGGCATCAACTATCCGACGAGGTTTCTTTTGTTTGCGAAACCTGCCTTGAACGCGTATTTGAACATATTGACCGTTTGCATCCCGACATCGTGGTGATTGACTCTATCCAAACTATTTACAGCGAGCGTGTTGAGAGCTCTGCGGGCAGTGTTTCTCAAGTGCGTGAGTGCGCTGCCAGCCTTCTACGATTCTGCAAGTCCGCTGGTGTTGGTGTGTTCATGATTGGTCATATCAACAAGGACGGAGTACTGGCTGGTCCGAAAGTTTTGGAACATATTGTTGATGCGGTGATTCAGTTTGAAGGTGACGGCCGATACTTGTATCGCGTTTTGCGTTGTATTAAGAATCGTTTTGGCAGCACTTCGGAGTTAGGCATTTACGAGATGGCGCAGGATGGCTTGCGCGGAGTTTCCAATCCCTCGGAACTTCTGTTGAACGGTGTTCAGGGAGGCTTGTCAGGCATCGCCATCAGCTGTGCCGTTGAGGGCATACGACCTTTCCTTCTTGAGACTCAGGCATTGGTTTCGAGTGCGGCATACGGCACCCCACAACGCTCGGCAACAGGGTTTGACAGCCGTCGATTGAACATGCTACTCGCTGTTCTTGAGAAGCGTGTCGGTTTCCGTTTGATTCAGCGAGATGTGTTTTTGAACATTGCCGGTGGATTGCGCATCACCGATTTGGCAATGGACTTGGGCGTGATTGCCGCCGTTCATTCGAGCAACACCGACTTGCCCATTGAGGAAGGATGGTGCATGGCTGGCGAAGTTGGTTTGAGTGGTGAAGTGCGTTCAGTGAGTCGCATTGAGCAGCGCATCTCCGAAGCCGCACGGCTGGGATTCAAGCACATGATTGTTCCCCGCTACAATCTAAAAGGGCTGAAGGTTACTAAATACGACATTGAACTGCATGGTGTGGACAAAGTAGAAGAAGCATTGCGAATTCTGTTTGGATAGGGAGTCCCTCCGCCTCTCCCAGAACGGGAGATTGAGTTAAAGAGAGACGATTAGATAAATGATAACTGACAAATATGGTTAAGTCTTTAGATGTTTACAAGGCGAGTGCAGGTAGTGGTAAGACGTTTAGGCTTACCTTGGATTATTTGTCATATCTGATTGGCAATCCCGAATCGTTTCGCCATATTTTAGCTGTGACTTTCACAAACCGGGCTACGGAAGAGATGAAACGTAGGATTTTGAGCGGCTTGTACGGCATCGCTCATGGTCTGCCTGATGCGCGTGGATATGTAGATAGATTATGCGGCGTTTCCCCGACTGGCGAGAAACTGGATGAGCAGCTGGTTGCTGAGCGTGCCTCAACTGCACTTTTCAATTTACTGCATCACTACAATGATTTCCGGATTGAGACCATCGACTCGTTCTTCCAACGGGTCTTCCGCAATCTGGCTCGGGAGTTGAACCTCACTGCCAATCTGCGTATTGACCTGAACGACAAACAGGTAGAGCAACAGGCAGTCGATCAGCTTATCGAGGAGTTGGACGGGAAAGATGAAGTGCTGACGTGGTTGATGGATTTCATCTCCGAGAATATCGATGAAGACAAGAACTGGAATGTGATTGGTCAGGTCAAGTCTTTCGGCGAGAATATCTTCAAAGACTTCTACAAAGAAAATTCCGAACGCCTGCTGGCTATCAATGAGAAGGGCGTTTTCGATGCAATCAAGAAGCAGTTGATGATTGTCCGCAATCAGGCGAAGGACGAGATGGTCTCCATCGGCAATGCCTTTTTTGAGGATTTAGAGAGTCACGGCATCGAAGAGGGCGATTTGTGGCAGAAGAGCGGTGGTCCCGTGTCGTATTTCAAGAAACTGCGCAATGGGCATTTCAATAGCGACATCTTCAACAAACGGGCTGCTACTGTTTATGACGACTACAGGCAATGGGCACCTAAGGGGAGTGCAAAGAGTGCGCTCATCATCGAGAGGGCTGAGAAAGTGTGGCACCCGTTGATGGAAAAGGCAGAAAACATGCGCACAACCCAATATAAGCTATATCAGTCGGCAAATCTCACGCTTCGCCATCTGAACCAATTAAGGTTGCTGGGACATATTGAGAGACACGTGAACCAACTGAATGAAGAGGCGAACCGTTTTCTTTTGAGTAACACACAGAGCCTCCTCTCAAGACTGATTCAAGATCAAGACTCGCCATTTATTTTCGAGAAGATTGGTTCGCGCCTGAAACATATCATGATTGATGAGTTTCAAGACACGAGCACCATTCAATGGAAAAACTTCAAGATTCTGCTGACTGAATGTATGAGTCATGGGAATAAGAACCTGATTGTCGGCGACGTGAAACAAAGTATTTACCGATGGCGTTCGGGCGACTGGAGACTGCTGAACGATATTGAGGCAGAGTTTCCGCACGGACAAGACCAATTCGAAATCAAGCATCTTGACACCAACTACCGTTCGGACAGGAAGGTTATTACGTTCAATAACGCATTTTTCGAACAGGCAGTCATGCTTGAGGAGCGGAAGCTGGAAGAAGAAGGTGTGACTGGAAGCGAAATGTACAGGCGGGCTTATGCCGATGTGTGTCAACAGCTACCCAAATGGAAAGAAAACACCGACAAGGGCTATGTACACATCGAACTGCTTCCAAAAGAGGATTACAGGAAAAACGTTCTGGAGAAACTGATAGAGACAGTAAAGACCCTTGTCGTGGAAAAAGGTGTCCGCAGCAATAACATTGCGATACTTGTCCGTGTGAATCGCGACATCCCGACGATAGCAAATCATTTCATGGAAAATATGCCGGAAGTGAAAATCGTTTCGGATGAGGCGTTCAAGCTGAATGCTTCAGTCGCTGTAAATATGCTTATTGATGCGCTGAAGGTTCTGAACACTCCTGAAGACCATCTAACGATGGCGCAACTGGCAAAATGTTATCAAAAAGAAATTCTTCAAAACTATCTGAGCGATTCAGCCCTGTTTGCAGAAGGACGCCCCGTCACCGAACTTCTTCCCGAAGCATTTAACGAGGAATACACGCGCCTGACGGGCATGCCTCTTTTTGACTTGGTGGAACGACTCTATCATATTTTTCATCTCGATAGACTTTCCGGTCAGAGCACTTATATCGCCACTCTATATGATATATTAGGTGACTATTTGCGTGAACGGACTCCAGACATCAACATGTTTCTGAAAGATTGGGAGAACGTCTTTTCTGAAATGACCGTACAAGGTGATGAAATCGATGGCATCAGGCTCATTTCCATCCATAAAAGCAAGGGATTGGAATTTCCACATGTCATCATTCCGTTTTGCGATTGGCAGCTCGAACAGCAGGGAACGATCTGGTGTGTGCCAGACGAGGCTCCCTTCAATGCGCTTCCCATTGTGCCTATCCCCTATTCTTCCAAACAACTGCTCGGAACGATTTACGAGAAGGACTATTGGCAGGAGCATTTGCAGAATACCGTAGACAACATGAACCTGCTTTACGTTGCTTTCACAAGAGCCCGAAAAAGCCTGATTGCTTTTGGAAAAAGAGACAACAATCAATCGAGAAGTCAAATCATACAGGAGGTGCTTCCGAAAATTGCAGAGCAACTGGGAGACCGGGCAACGCTGGAGGATGAGGGAAATGAGACGAATATCGTTTTCACGTATGGAACACTGGAAAAAGCTGAAGAGCGCCAAAACGAAATGCAAAAGCATGCATCGCAGAACACATTCCTCACGATGCCTACACCGCTCAGAATAACTATCAAGAGCTACGAGACACAAGCCGAATTTCGACAAAGTAACCTAAGTCAGAAATTCATCATGGGAGAGCCCGACGCACATCAAGAGAGTTATATCAAAGCAGGAAATGTGCTTCATCAGATTTTTTCACAGATACATACGATTGATGATATCGCTATCATGCTCGAACAGCTCAGAAGAGATGGCATTCTCTATCAGAAAGATGTGAGCGAGGCAAAGATTAAAGGCATGCTCAACAAGATTATTGCCAACAAACGGATTGCGGAATGGTTCTCTCCGAAATGGCAGGTGTTCAATGAATGCACGATACTTACAAAAGATGAGCAGGGAGCACTCGTGCAATACCGCCCCGACCGCGTGATGACTGACGGAGACGAGACCGTTGTCATAGACTTCAAATTCGGCAAACCACGTGAAGAATACCAATCACAAGTACGGCAATACATGCAACTTCTCACCGATATGGGATACAAAAAAATCAGCGGCTTCCTTTGGTTCGTGTATAAAAATGAAATTCAAGAAGTTCAACTGACATAACCTGCAAAAAGATGATACAGACTTTCTTACAATACGTCGCACGGGATATAATAGATAAATATGGTACCAACCTGTCGAGAATTGCTATCATATTTCCTAACAAACGGGCATCATTGTTTCTCAATCAGGAACTTGCGAAAGTGGTGAACAAACCGATTTGGAGCCCTTCATACATCACCATCAGCGATTTCTTCCGCAAATACTCCAAACGCACGGTCTGTGAGCCGATGGAACTGATATGCAAGCTACACAAGGTCTTCTGTCAGACAACAGGAATGCACGAGGCGCTTGAGCATTTTTATGGGTGGGGGGAAATCCTGCTCTCCGACTTCGACGACATTGATAAGCATCTGGCTGACCCGCGGCTCATTTTCTCCAACATCAAGAATCTACGGGAACTTGATGACACTCAGTTCTTGAACAAGGAACAGAAAGAGGCGCTTCGGCATTTCTTCAGTAACTTCTCCGACGAAAACGACAGCGAACTGAAAAAGCGTTTCCAGCAATTATGGAGCCATCTTGAAGAAGTTTATAACAACTTCAACAACATCTTGAAAGAACAGAACATAGCATACGAAGGGGCGCTCTACAGGGAAGTGGTGGAGAACGAGGAACTGACGTTCGAATACGACCACTACCTTTTCGTGGGCTTCAACCTCCTGCAAGAAGTAGAAAGACAACTGTTCATACGTCTGAAGAAAGAAGGGAAAGCGCACTTCTATTGGGATTTCGACCATTACTATACGGACAAGAGCAAGCATAACGGCTTTATGCACGAAGCAGGAATCCATATCGCTGAAAACCAAGCGCTATTCACCAATGAATTTGACGCTGACAACAAAGAAATCTATCAACACTTGGAAGAAGAAAAGAACATCTCGTTTATCAGTGCATCAACCGAAAATATCCAAGCGCGATACGTCAGCCAGTGGCTTGACGACAAACAGCGCATCGACGATGGAAACCGAACGGCAATCGTGATGTGCAACGAGGAACTGCTGCCGACGGTCATTCACTGTCTGCCGCCGACGGTTGACGAAGTGAACGTGACCACAGGCTATCCTCTTCAGCAGACACCTTTCTTCTCCCTACTCATCCACCTGATTAACCTGCAGACCATCGGATACCAGAAAAATCGAGACCAATACATTCTTCGATATGTAAACGCCATACTCAAGCATCCATACGCAAAGCTGATTTCCGACAAGGCTGAAGAACTGCGGATTGACATCAACAAACGGCATCTTTATCATCCGAAAAGAGATGATTTATGCTTGGACGAGGGGCTGAATATTCTTTTCTCGACAATCACTGATGAAAGGAAAAACCTGCAACTGACGAAATGGCTCATAGCCGTCATTGAACAGATGACCCGCACCATACAAAATCAGGAGACCCTACCCGATGCACTGACTAAAGACCCGCTCTTCCAGGAGTCACTCTTCCGCACATACACCCTCCTGAACCGACTCTTTGAGCTCATTGAACAAGAAGAGGTGGAGGTTGACACGACCATGTTCCTGCAGTTCATCAAACAACTGATTCGCTCCACATCTATTCCTTTCCACGGAGAGCCGGCAGTCGGTTTGCAAATCATGGGAGTTCTCGAAACACGAAACCTCGATTTCGAACACCTGCTCATCCTCTCATGCAACGAAGGGAATATGCCGAAAGGACTCAAAGACACGTCGTTCATTCCACATGCGCTCCGACAGGCATACGGCTTGACGACCACCGACCATAAAGTCAGCATATACGCTTATTACTTTTATCGCCTGATTCAAAGGGCAAAAGACATCACCATTCTCTATAACAATGCCACGGAAAACGGAAAGACGGGAGAGATGAGCCGCTTCATGCTCCAACTCATGGCTGAGAGCGGACACGATATTCAACTCCACACGCTACAGGCAGGACAAGCACCGATGACGCTCACGCCTAAAGTCGTTGCGAAAGAACCCGCCGTCATGGAGCGACTGAAAGAAATCCAGCGCATATCACCGACCGCCATCAACCGCTACCTGCGCTGCCCTCTGTTGTTCTTCTACAACTACATTACGGGCATCAGAGAGCCTGAGAACAACGATGAAGACAGCATCGACAACCGCATGTTCGGAAACATATTCCATTATGCCTCACAGCTCTTGTATGAACCGCTTTCAGCAAACGGAAAGACGATTCATCATTCCGACATCGAATACTTGCAGAAACACCCGGAACTAATAGAAAGGGCTGTCGATCAAGCATTCAGCCACGAACTGTTCAACGGACAATCACCCAGCTACAACGGACTGCAACTGATTAACAGAAAGGTGATTGTGCAATACCTGAAACTGCTACTGGGCATTGACAAACGATTGGTGCCGTTCCGAATCTTAGGGCTTGAAAAAAAGGTGGAGACAACCATTTCCATTCAGACGTCAGAGTGTCAACGAACACTCACCATCGGAGGTGTTATCGACCGACTTGACGAGGTGGATGGCACACTGAGGGTTGTTGACTATAAAACGGGACATCGAAAGCAGGAGAAATTGCCTGACGTGCAAGCTGTCTTTAATCCTGAAAACATCAAGAAACACAGCGACTACTACCTGCAGACACTCCTCTACTCTGCCATCATCAATGACTCAGAGAGTGAGAATCCGAACAAACTGCCCGTTTCGCCGGCATTGCTGTTCATACAACATTCTAACAGCGACAATTTCGATCCCACCATCTGCCTCGGCAATGCGCCGATTAAAGATGTGAAACCACTGGTAGAAGAGTTCACGGAGCAACTCACCAGACTCCTGGAAGAAATCTTCGAGCCCACGATTCCCTTCCAGCCGACGCCCCATATCGAACGCTGCGAATCGTGCGCTTATCGGCGACTTTGCGGAATGTAACACCGGTTCGAAGTCTTTGCTGAAACCGGACGTTCCCAACAAAAGACAACGTGCGGGTCAATTGGTGTATCGACCCGCACGGAATAAAACAATGAAATCTCAGCTTTACAGTCTAATAAACCGACTGGAGCTTAGCATATAGCTGTTATTGAAAGACGGGCTCACATGAGCAAGTCCGTCTTTCCTTCGTTCACCAGTTTCAGAATCAACTCACCGAACAAAGTGTTTTGCCATGCAAACCAAGGACGCGTATAGTTAGACGCATTGTCCTTATTGAACGACTCGTGCATGAATCCCGTCCCCGCATCTGTTGCGAGAAGCATGCGAATGCACTCACGAATCTCATTGTCGTCTTGCGATGTAAACGCTCGCATCATGATGCTCATCGGCCACACCATGTCATAACCGATGTGCGGACCGCCGATTCCCTCGCCTGCTTTCCCTCTGAAGAACCAGGGGTTATCTTCGCTCCACACGAAGCGACGCGTGTTCTGATAAATCGGGTCGTCAAGCGGAACGTCTCCCAGATAGCCCATCGCCAACAAACTCGGTACGTTAGCATCGTCCATCAACAGGCGGTTGCCGAAGCCATCTACCTCAAACGCATAAATCTTCCCGTATTTGGGATGGTCAACGACAGCATACTCCTGCAATGCTGCTGCCACCTCGTCTGCCAGATTGCGACACTCCTTTGCCTGAGTATCCTTACCATTCACTTTCTCCAAAATCTCTGCTGCCTTGCGCAATGACGACACAGCCATGAAGTTGGAAGGTACGAGGAACGGCAATGACGTGCGGTCGTCTGACGGACGAAAGACGGATGCTATCAGTCCGACAGGCTTCACCGGAGCACCATAGCCTCCCCATCCCACCGTGTCGTAAGTGCGGTCGGTCACCCGATAGAAATGATACGGCCCTCTGCCGTCTTTCCGCTGCTGCTCCTTAAAGGTCAGCAACACATTCGTTATCGCTTGAAGCCATTCCTCACCGAAGATAGAGGCATCGCCCGTCACCAACCAATACCAATAGGCAAGGCGGATGGGATAGCAGAGCGAATCTATCTCGTATTTCCGTTCAAACACTTCCGGGCGCATGTCCGTCTCGTCGGTTTGCCATCCGGCTCCCGTCGGACCGTCATTGAAAGCATTCGCATAGCGGTCGATGTTGATGCACTTGAACTGCCGAAGGATGACGCCGCGAATCATCCGCCGCAACGGTTCGTCCTGATTGGCAAACTGCACGTAGGGCCACACCTGAGCGCCCGAATCGCGCAGCCACATGGCTGGGATATCGCCCGTATAGACAAACGTGTCGTCTTCGCCGTCAATCACCCGATAGTGGACAGTCGTCTCCAACGTGTTCGGAAAACAGTTGGCAAACATCCACGCCAACTTCGGGTTGCCCTTCAGTTTTTTCTGCATCTCCTTGATGGTCTTCTCAATGATTTTCGAGGAGAACAGGCGTTCTTCCACTGGCGGACGCTTCGAGACATACGTCTTCACATTGTCCGGCACGACCTCTTCATAACGCTTATGCACATCCACCTCAGCGTGTACCTGTGCGCTGAGCGGTGCAGCAAGCATGGTGCAGACGGCTGCCGCGATGATATTCCGGATTGTCATGGTCGGTCGGCTTTTTTGGTTCCAAACTTCGAGGGAGTGGCTCCCATCTCAAACTCCAATGTTCCGCCTCGCATGATGTCATCAAACATGATATACGACTTGGTGTAAGGCTTGCCGTTCAACTTCACCGACTGCACATACATATTCGTCTCGCTGTTATTATTCGCCTTCACACGGAACGTCTTGCCCTTCCCTATCTGTATTGTCACATCATCAAACAGTGGCGAACCAAATACATATTTTCCGCCGGAAGGCTCCACCTGATAGAGTCCGATGGATGAGAGGACATACCACGACGACATCTGTCCCACGTCCTCATTGCCGCTCAATCCATCCAAGCCGTCGGAATAGAGTTCCTTCATCGTCTGTCGGAGCAACTTGGCACCTTTCCAGGGCTGTCCCACATAATTATATATATATAGCACATGGTGGCTCGGCTCGTTGCCGTGAGCATACTGACCTATCAGTCCCGAGATGTCGGGCGAAGCCTCAGCTCCCATGTCACCGCTGACGATGAAAAGCGAATCAAATTTCTCAACGAACGGTCGCTCACCGCCGAAACAGTCCACCAATCCGTGCAAGTCGTGCGGCACGAGCCACACATACTGCCATGCCGTTCCCTCCGTATAGTCGTCCTGACGGTGAACCGTGTTGAACGGATCGAACGGAACGCGGAATTTTCCTTCCGACGTCAAACCGCGCATGAACTTGGTTTGCTTGTCGAAATAACGTCGATAAGACTGACTGCGGTTGTAAAAATATTTATAGTCGGCTTTCTTGTTCAAGAGCTTGGCAACTTTCGCCACGCCCGCATCAGCCAGTGCATATTCCAGTCCCTTCGCCACCGTCTCGTATGTAGAATCGAGGTCACAGGGAATATAGCCGTATTCCTTCAACAGACTGAGACCGCGGTCGTCACACATGGCCGATTTCTTCAGCGCCTCGAACGCCCGCTCCTTGTCCTTCACATAACCTTTCAGCACCAAGTCAGCCAGCACAGCCACGCCAGGGTTGCCCACCATGCAGTCAGTCTCATTTCCCATGAGGTGCCACACGGGCAGTTTCCCTTGCTGTTCGCATATCTTCAGCATCGTCTCGGCAATGTCTGCCTGCTTTTCCGGGTGGATGATGGACATGAGCGGATGTGCAGCCCGATAGGTGTCCCACAGCGAGAACGTCGTGTAGTTCGTGAAATCGCCGTGATGCTTCTTTCCGTCCGAGCCCCGATACTCACCATTCACGTCACAGAACACCGACGGAGCAATCATCGAGTGATACAGTGCCGTGTAGAAGATGCGCTTGTTCGTCTCGTTCTTCCCTTCCACCTTGATTTTTCCAAGTTCTTCGTTCCATGCTGCAGTTGCTTGCTTCACCGTGCCGTTGAAGTCCCATCCCGCAAGCTCCGCCTGCAGGTTCTGCTTCGCATTCTCCACACTGACGGGCGACAAAGCCACCTTCACCAGCACGGGAGCATTCACGTTCTTCACCGCAAAGACCCCGATGCTGTCACCTTCCTGCGCCACTTGCTCCACAGGCTGCGAGAACTCTGCAGCGAAATACACCCGCTGGTCTCTCGCCCATCCCATAGACATGCGGTAGCCAGTCACCACCGTTGCGCTCTCCTGTACCATCTTACAACTCTTCGTGTTGTCCCAACCGATACCTTGATTCAGGTTGAGCGTCAACAGAGGCTTCTCGCAATAAGGAGAGAACGTATAGCGGTGGAAGCCCACACGCTTCGTCGCAGTCAGTTCCACGAGCACGTCCGGATTCTTCAGCATCACCTTATAATAGCCCGGGAACACCTGTTCCGCCAGGTGGGAGAACTTCACCAGCTTTTGCGTGGCACAAGCCACTGGCAGCAAGGCGATATCGCCAAGGTCGCCGATGCCCGTTCCGCTCAGGTGCTGATGACCGAAACCCCTCAAGATGCTGTCGCTCGCATGATAGCCCGAGCACCAGTCCCATCCCCGTGTCGGCTGCGTCGGTCCCAGCTGCACGAACCCGAAAGGAACGTTTGCACCCACAAACACATGACCATGTCCACCCGAACCAATCATCGGATTCACATAACTACATGGATTGAAACCATCATTCCTATCCATACCGTGCGCCGTCACCGCTACCGTCATCAGCAACAGTGCGACACACCAACTCTTTACCTTTAATTCTTTCAATTTTCTCATCTTTTTGTCCTTTATGTCTAATTTGGCACAAAAATACGAATAAGTGAGGATAATACAAAAGGAAAACTCGTTTTTCTTTTTATGATCGAACGAAAGTATTTTATCTAAAACTACGAAAAATCTGATTAAATGAGAACAAAAGAAATACATTTATTTTGTCGAGTGAGAAGATTTTATCCAATAAGTGAGGATAATACATTTAGAGTCCCTTGATAAGGGATGGCTATAATGCAGGGATAATCGAACGAAAGTATTTTATCTAAAAGTACGAAAAATCTGATTAAATGAGAACAAAAGAAATACATTTATTTTGTCGAATGGGAAGATTTTATCCAATAAGTGAGGTGCCATGTGGCAGGAGTCAACGCCTGCAATCCGCAAAACAAAAAAAATTCTTCATCATTAGCCTAAAAAACTTATAAAAATCATCTGCTATGAAGAAAAAAATCCGTAACTTTGTCCTGCCTATTCTTTGGCAAACTTTATTTAGAAAAAACATTGATTGACCCCATCTTAAAATGAGTAGTAAGTTTTTCAATAACGAATCAGGCAATACCCTTTTCGATAAGCTGAAAGGTATTGCTTCTGGCATGGCCAACTTCGACCGCTTCCTCGCCGTCGTCGGATTCTTCCGTTCTTCAGGCTACTTCAAACTCCGCAAGGAGCTGAAGAGTGTTGAAGAAATCAAGATACTTGTAGGAATTAACATTGATGATATATTCCGTAGGCATAACAAAACGATGTTAATGCTGGAAAATGAAGAAAAAGCGAAGATTATCTATGATGAAGAGTTCCGGCAGGATATTATCAATGCCCGCTATGCACCAGAAGTTGAAGAAGGTATTTTGCAGATGTGCCAAGATTTAGTGGACGGTAGACTCCAGATGAAGATTCATCCGACAAAGAATCTCCATGCAAAGTTCTATCTCTGCCTTCCGCATCATCACAATGAGAATAGTGACGGATGGGTGATTATGGGTTCATCCAATATCTCTGAATCCGGACTTGGCATTTCACAGTCTCCTCGATATGAACTGAATGTATCCATGAAGGACTTTGATGATGTGGATTATTGCCATTCTGAATTTAAGAAATTGTGGGATGAAGCCATTTCACTGACAATAGATGATGTTGAAAATATCAAGCAAAAGACTTACTTAGGCTATCAGCCTACTCCTTACGAAATCTATCTGAAGGTGCTCATAGATACGTTTGGCGATCAGATTGAGGATGATTTTTCAGTTCAATTGCCCAATAGCGTAATGGAACTGAAGTACCAAACGGATGCCGTGATTCAAGGTTTCCAGATGCTGATGTGTCATAACGGTCTGTTTCTTGCCGATGTGGTCGGTCTGGGCAAGACCATGATTGCCACTATGATTGCCAAACGATTTATCGAATCCAATGGAAGAAACACCAACATTCTGGTAGTCTTTCCTCCTGCTCTTCGTGACAACTGGGAAAGCACTTTCAAACTGTTTGGCATTTATAATAAAGCGCAATTCATTACCAATGGGAAACTGGACCGGGTTCTCGACGGGAAAGAACGCTACAAGTCAAAGGAAGAGTTCGACTTAATCATTGTTGATGAAGCACATGGTTTCCGCAATGGTGGCTCTGGAAAGTATGATGACCTTCAGAAAATCTGCAAGGCTGATTGCGTCAATAGTGGATTGTTGAAGAGCCAACGAAAGAAAGTCATGCTGCTTTCTGCCACACCACTCAACAACCGCCCTGATGATTTGCTTAACCTCCTGCTCCTGTTCCAAGACAGCCAGAGTTGCACCATTGATGGAATTCCGAACCTAAAAGGATTCTTCGCAGGACATATCAAGGCATATAACCAACTGATGAAAGAGCGTGAGACACGCGACGTAACAGCTGATGTCGATAAAATCTATGAAGTAATCCGTGAACGAGTTATAGACAAAGTGACTGTCCGCAGGACACGAAGCAACATCGAGAACGATCCTGAATATAAGAAGGACTTAAAAACACAAGGAATCATATTTCCAAAGCCTCAGCCTCCTATCTCTTTGGAATACAAAATGGATAAGGATACCAGTGACAGGTTCTTCTATACGCTGAATGTGTTATCAGACGACAAATTCGAACCGCATTTGAACTATGCCCGTTATCGTGCCATTGAGTTCTTGAAACCAGAATATAAAAAGCGATATAGAAATGCCGTCCATGTCGCCCAAACATTGGCTGGCATCTATCGGGTCCACATGGTTAAGCGATTGGAAAGTAGTTTCCATGCTTTCAAGTTGTCTTTGGCAACATTACTTCGTATCACGAATGATATGCTAAAGATGTTTGCTGAGGACAAAGTCATCATTGCTCCCGACCTTAATGTAAAAGACTTACAGGCAAAAGGTATGGAACTGGACGAGATTATAGAGAAGGCATTGGAAAAAGGCTACAACGAAAGCGACATTCTGTACAAGTCTGAAGATTTTGATCCTGATTTCATTGCAATGCTCCAACACGACAAGGAAGTGCTTGAAGCCCTTAATGCCAATTGGCAGCAAGAGCATGACGACCAGAAGTTTGACTTGTTCCGGGAAAAACTGGAGAATGAATTCTTCGACAGCCGTAACCTCTCCGGCAAGTTGGTTGTCTTCTCAGAGAGTGTTGATACACTCAACTATCTCAAAGGCAGATTGGAAAAAGAATTGGGTCGAAAAGATGTGCTTACGGTGACGGCAGAAAACCGTGACCGCAGAGCAACGGACATCAGGGAAAACTTCGATGCCAACAGCTCGGTAAAAAAAGACCGCTACAATATCATTCTCACATCAGATGTATTGGCTGAAGGTGTCAACTTGCATCGATCCCACATCATTGTCAATTATGACTCTCCTTGGAATGCCTCCCGTCTGATGCAGCGCATAGGTCGTGTCAACCGCATCGGTTCTGTGGCCGAATACATCTATAATTACATGTTCTATCCGTCGCCACAAGGCAACAAACAGATTAAACTCTATGAGAATGCCCTTGTTAAATTGCAAGGCTTCCATTCCGCCTTTGGCGAAGATGTACAGATCTATTCCAAGGAAGAAATTGTCAAGCAGTTCAAGATGTTTGACAGTAACATAAAGGACAGCATGGATGCAAAGCTGGCTTTGATTCGCGAACTGCGTGAGGTTTATCACAACAACCGCGAACGCTACGACAAGGTGAAACAGTTACCTCTGAAGAGTCGTGTGGCGCGTCATACAGGCAAGCATACAGACAAGACCATCATCTATGTTTCGTCCGATGTTAAGACAGAATTCTATTTGGCTACAGACAAAACTATAGCGCCTATTGACTTCCTGGAAGCAGTAAAGTATCTCAAAGCTAAGCCCGAAGAACAAGCAGCCCCGTTCCTGCCTGACAGTAAGAACTACGACCATGTTAACCGTGCGCTTCGCAAATATACATCTGAGTATGTGGAGGCAGCAGACGATGCTTCCATTAATCGTGCTGACCTCGATAACATTTCGAAGACAGCGATTAACTTCTTGCGCAGAATTACACAAGCGATTCCTGACAATACAACAAAGGCACAATGTCATATCCTCACCGACTATATTGATAAAGGTATATACACCCAGCTACCCCGTCGCTTGCGCGACCTGTCTAAGCCATATAAAGGCGACAAAGTGCAGATAAAGCAAGACGAAAATAAACTGAAAAAAGAAATTCTTTCTCTTGTTGATGAATACCAGACCATCAGCAAGGAGAAACAGGAAGAGGCAATACCCAAAGTCTCCGACCCACAAATCATCATTTCTGAAACCTTCATTTAGTTTTAAAGTTATGACCACAAAACAAACAATACAATTATTCCAAGAACACAAAGTTCATACTGCATGGGACGACCAAAAAGAGAAGTGGAACTTCCCCATTGCAGATGTGTGCACGGTGCTGACCGACGTGGCTGATACAGAGCAACTCTTTCGTATCATCCAGTCCATACCATCACCCAAGAGAATAAATAATGCAAACCATTTTTCATCTTAAGTTATGAGGAAAAACATCACACCCTTGCTCACAGCCCTGAGAGAACAGAAGGAAATGGGTATGAAAGGAGGCATCTATCACAAGACGCAGATAGACCTGACCTATAACTCCAACCATATAGAAGGTAGCCGACTGACCCACGAACAAACTCGCTATATCTTTGAGACCAACACCATTGGCGTGGCACAAGAGGCAGTCAACGTAAACGACATCGTGGAAACCATCAATCACTTCCGTTGCATAGACCTTGTGATAGAGCATGCTACGGATGAACTTTCCGTAAACTTCATCAAAGAATTACATCGGGTGCTAAAGACGGGAACCACAGACAGTCGCAAAGACTGGTTTGCCGTTGGCGATTTCAAACGCCTGCCCAATGAAGTCGGCGGAGAGGAGACATGCCCACCTGAACTGGTAGCCGAGCGTATGGAAGAACTGCTTGCTGACTACCAAAACAGCAGACGGCAGTTCGAAGATATACTTGACCTGCATGCACGATTTGAGCGCATCCATCCTTTCCAAGATGGCAATGGACGTGTAGGACGCCTCGTCATGTTCAAGGAATGCCTGGCCTGTGGCATCGTGCCTTTCATCATCACTGACGAGCTGAAGATGTTCTATTACAGAGGACTGCGTGAGTGGGGACACATCAATGGCTACCTGACCGACACATGTCTGACGGCACAAGATCAGTATAAAGCAGCACTTGACTATTTCCGTATCAAATATTAAAACCGATAATCGCCATGACCTACAATAAAGAAAACCTCCGACAGATATTCCAACAACCATTTAGCATGAACGAATGGCAGCAAATGTTGCAACACTATTTCCATGCGAAAGAACTAAAGGCTGAACCAGAGCGTATTGATGGTACAACAGAAGATGAAAAGGGCTACTACCTTGGTGCGCTCGACACCACAGACAACTATCGCATCGGTCTGTTCTATTATCAGATACAGCATGGCAATGTGGCTCGTAAGCGTGTTGGTTTGCGCAACCTCGTCAAGTCGTTCATCAATCCTAATTGGGGCGATTTCGATGCTGCCCTTGTAGTTTTCGATAGTGGCTCTGTCTGGCGCTTGTCTTTTGTGTGCGACATCAAGGGCGAGAACACGGCTGCCAAGCGTTTTACCTACGTCTTTGGCGAAAGCGACAACTACTACAATACGCCCGTTGGTCGTTTCGATGCTTTGCAGCGTAATGGCATTTCCTTTGAGCACATCAAGGATGCGTTCTCAGTGGAGCGTCTGAACAAGGATTTTTTCAATGGCTACAAGGAGCGTTATGTGAAGTTCCTCAATCATATCAATGACGACACCAAGGAGAATCGTGACTATGTGAAGAAACTCTTGGGCCGCTTGGTATTCCTTCAGTTCTTGCAGAAAAAGGGCTGGATGGGCGTACCTGCCAATCAACAAGGGTGGAACGGTGGAGATAAATTCTATCTGAACCATTTAATAGAAAGCTATGAGGGTAATGACCGCCTGTTGAGTGATGTTCTTGAACCACTGTTCTTCAATACACTGAATGAACGCCGTGATAATGACCTTGCCGATTCGCGGCTTGGTGAAAACATCAAGATTCCCTATCTGAATGGTGGTCTGTTCGATAAGGACGAGTTAGACAAGAAAGACATTGATTTCCCCTACGACTACTTCAAGGAACTCATGGACTTCTTCGCCATGTACAACTTTACCATCGACGAGAACGATCCGGAGGACTCCGAAATCGGTATTGACCCCGAAATGCTGGGACATATCTTCGAGAACCTGCTGGAAGACAACAAAGACAAAGGTGCTTTCTACACGCCCAAAGAGATAGTGCAATACATGAGTCAGGAGAGTGTTGTCCAGTATTTGAAAAGCCATACATCGGAAGAACTGCATACTGCCATCGACTCACTGATTAAACTAAGGGTAGTAGAACCAATTCTGCAAAATAAAGAGAATGCAAGACTGGTCAACAAAGCCCTGTCCGTCGTAAAAGTCTGCGACCCTGCCATTGGTTCAGGTGCATTCCCAATGGGGGTGTTGAATGTTCTGTTCGATTGCCGTCATTTGCTCTATGGATTTATTGGCAAGAATGAAGACTTTTCGTATGCCAAAGTGAAGCGTGACATCATCCAAAACAACATCTATGGCGTGGATATAGAGAAAGGTGCCGTAGATATTGCCCGTCTCCGCTTCTGGCTGGCATTGGTAGTTGACGAGAATGAGCCTCAGCCATTACCCAACCTCGACTATAAGATTATGTGTGGCGACTCCCTGCTGCATCGTTTTGCGCTCGAAGCCCCATTCCAGAACATACTGCGTGACTATAATCAGAAGAATCATACCAACTACACATTGGAAGACTATCGCCAATGGGTCTATGACTATACCGACATTTCCGACCATACGAAAAAGGATGATTTCCGCCAAAGGATTGAGGACATCAAGCATGCAGTCAAGACCGAACTCAGTGACAAAGAGAAAGGAAAAATTGCCAAAGTTCGCGGAGCCATAGACAATCTACAGATGGAGGATATGTTTGGTGGCAAGAAAAATGAAAAGAAAATCAAGGCTCTGCAAAAGGAGTTGAAGGCTTTAGAGCAACAACGCACCGAAATAGAGTCTAACAAAATATACGACCAAGCCTTTGAATGGCGCTTTGAGTTTCCCGCACTTCTGGACGAGAATGGCGACTTTATGGGATTTGATATTGTAATTGGCAATCCTCCATATGTTAACATCGCAAACATCAAACCTGATAGTTATAGGAAACAGTTGCAGAGTTTATTCTATTCGAATAGAAACAAATCAGATTTGTATGCTTTCTTTATAGAGAAGGGCTTTGATTTGCTTAATAAAGATGGCGTTCAATGTTACATAGTTCCTCATACATGGAAAGCAACCGATAGTTTCAAAAATCTGCGTGAAATTATATTCAAGCACCATAG